>Ga0116149_1000322_pt1 | contig 62886 bp, 58 predicted proteins | sample AD_UKC057_MetaG_FD_89787 | JGI IMG/M metagenome (GOLD analysis project Ga0116149, IMG submission 89787) | Active sludge microbial communities of municipal wastewater-treating anaerobic digesters from USA - AD_UKC057_MetaG | ecosystem: Engineered > Bioreactor > Anaerobic > Digestate | place: USA...
AAATAGTTATCCAGTAAAGTGAAAAGTTAAATTCCAGAGGAAACGATTACAGATATTTAAATAATATTTAAATATTAAAGTATTATAAAAGACACGCACTTAGGATTTAAAGTGCGTGTCTTGCAAGATTTTGAAAAAAACAACAGTATATTAATAATAGAACTTTACTGATATGAGTATTATATGGAATACTGTCAAACCTATCAAAGATGCTATCATGAATGACCAAGCAAACATTTTATGTTTTTTCTTTGTCAGGTAAGTCATAACAAATGAAAGCACAAGAAATATTCCATACAAAAGCCAGGATAGTGCTGAAAGGCTCATATCTATTGGGGTTGATGTAAACAATTCATTAACTGCAATGAAAAATATCAAGCTTAGAACTGCTGCTATTATGACTGCTAAAATCGTTTTAAGTATTTCTTTCATTTTTTCCTCGTTAATCTTCGTCTCTAAGCGGTACGATTGTACATATATCAACCCAGTCGCCACCTGAACTTCCTGGCGTATCATTATTGTAATAATCATCTATCTCATACCCGTCAATAGATATGATGCCGCTATAGTAAGAAGTCCTTTCATAATTTGTGCCTTCGTTTTCAGTAACTATAACATTATAACTTGTAGGTCCATTGCCGTCATAGTAATGCAGGCGAACAGTATATGCTTGACCCCAAAGAACAGAATCCGAGGCTTGAAGAGTGTAGTGCTCTGGACCATAGCTGGAAGTATCATCAATATCTAAGAAACCTCCGTCGGAAGTGTATTTGGAATCCCAGTATGCAGTCTCGCCGTTTGGATTGGTTACATACAAATCTACATCCGGTTGACTATCCCAGGTTAAAGTAATATAAATCGCATTTGTAGGTACTGTGGAATTAATAATAAACCATCCATAAAGGTCATGTGACATGAAGTGCTCATTACCATTTTCATCGTTGTATATAATACTTATCAAAAAGCTGTTCTCACCGCTCTTCAATGGAACTTCCACAGCATAAGTAGAAGGAGAGGTTCCATTCTTTGTGAGATTCTGGCGGAAAACTTGTCCTTTATCGGATATAATCTCCACCATGTCACCGACTTGCTCTCCCATCATATTTAAAGTATCCAATGTGCCGGATATGATATATGTCCCGGTCTCCACAGTAAATCCGTTTGCAGGGTCAGTAACTTCAAGGTCAGCAATAGTACCTGCAAAATTATTCTTTGCGTCCTCTAATATTTTCTCATACTCGTTTACACTGGTAAATGTCCCATATCCTGTAGTTGTAAGTCTTGTGTCAAGAAAACCTGCATCATAGGAAGGTGTGGAAATAGTTTTGGTTGCAATATCATATACTATTTTTTGGGTGTTATCTCCAGGAAAGTTAGGATCATATATCTTAATAGTTATCTTATCTGCAGTTTTTTCATATCCATAAGCAAGTACTGAATGGCCTGCTGATCCATAAATACCTACTTCGACAGGTTCTTCCCAGAAGTAAATCGCATCCATTATGCAACGTACCGATACAGAGTTGTCCATTCTGTAACCGGTAATATTACCATTTTCATCCTTTTCAACATAACTTGAGAACATCCTCTCAGTATCCCACAATATTGAAGATTCTTTTGTAGTATATTGGAATGCTTTTGTAGCAATAACGTCCTGAGGCGTAATTATATCTCCTGAGGGAGAAACTCCCATCTGAGGTGTTCTGAATAAATCGTATAAAGCATCTGATGCGGACGTCTTTTTGTTAAGATAATACCATTTTGCGAATGTGCTCATGCCATAACACTCACCGCTTGAGAATATGCTGGAACCGCAGTTTACTTCAGCAAAACCATCTTTGCTTGGCAAGAAATTTGTGGCATATGAACCAGGATAGGATTCAATATCATCAAGTATATAATAAGTGAATGTGCTTGCATGGAATGTCATGACAGTAAACTGTCCTGCTTCCTTGTCTATGCTGTGTGTCATCATCTGTGTTAGTTTTCCAGTTTCATCAATGTAGAGGCCAACAGGTATCCTTTCAGCTTCTATAGAATTTTGGGCATACTGGAAAGTAATCAGGATAGGCTGTGTAAGATCCTCATAACCACCTAAATCCAGATGAAGTGCGGTTTGAGAGATTGATTCTGGAGCATTAGTGAATGTGCCTGTCACAGTACCGACAGATACATTTACCTGCTGGTCAACAGCTGCAGCAGGAATAGTTACAAAACTTCCTGACAGCACGCTATTTGAAGGCAAGGCTACTACGCCTCCATTGTTATCCACAGTTGCAGTCGCTTCTACAGATACATTCTGTTGAGTGAATCCTATTGAAGCTGATCTTCCTGGAGTCTGTGAAGGCTTGAAAAAATCAATTATCTTCGGGCCTAGGAAAATCCCGGCTCCAATCAATGCGACTACAAGGATTACCACTACAGCAATTACACCGCCTTTGCTCTTTTTGGGCCTGTATGGAGGCGGATTAGGAGCATTGAAGGGCTGTTGATATGGCTGCTGGTAAGGCTGTTGGAATTGTTGCTGGTTTTGAATTGGCGGTTGGGTATTACCCAAAGTAGCGCCACAATTTGTGCAGAATTTTGAACCATCCGGTATCTGCTTACCACAATTAGTACAAAACATAATTCTACCCCCTTATCTATGTTTTTTCGGACTAAAAGCGTTTAAATTATTTAAGATCACAATTACAACTTGAATATATATAAACTATAGTACAGTGTCAATAAAAATATAAATAATTTTACGGGCTGTTTGCAGGTTGCGACTTCAAAGCAAATGATGATGTTATTATCTTATATGATGTAATCTTTTTTATCCTTGATTCCGTCATATCTATGAACATCCTGTATATCCTATAGTCATTATTAAGTTCAGGGTGAAAGGTTAAACCTATCTGATTACCATAACTGACTGCGACAATCAAACCATTTACTGTTGCAAGGATTTCAACATCATCTGATATGCTTTCAACATATGGAGCTCTGATAAAAGTCATAGGTACGATGCCTATACCCTTAAAATCCGCTTCGGTATGGAAACTGGATATCTGTCTTCCATATCCATTTCGTTTTATGCTTATAGGCATAGTAGCTAGATGTGGAGTGTCGCCATTGGAAATCTTTTTTGCAAGTAATATTAACCCTGAGCAAGTTGCTAGGACAGGAAGACCGTTTTGTATGGATTCCTTTAAGAGATCCATCATGCATAATTCTTTTAAAAGCTTTCCTTGAACCGTGCTTTCACCGCCGGGAAGCACAAGCCCGTCAATAGGATGTTTTTGCAAATCATTCTTGTTTCTTAATTCAACTGTTTTTATGCCCATATCATTAAGCATTTTTATGTGCTCGGCAAATGACCCTTGCAGAGCAAGTACCCCTATATTCATCTATTTTCCTCTTTCTGCCATTAAAAGCTGTATCTCCTGTTCATTTATTCCTATCATTGCTTGACCTAAATCTTCGGAAAGATAAGCTAATTTTTCAGCATCGTTATAGTTTGTAACTGCCTGGACTATTGCTCTTGCACGTTTTTTAGGATCACCGGATTTAAATATTCCTGAACCAACAAAAACTCCTTCTGCTCCGAGCTGCATCATAAGTGCAGCATCTGCAGGAGTAGCTACACCGCCAGCTGCAAAATTAACTACTGGCAGTTTTCTGTTATTATGAACATAAAGAAGTAGGTCGTATGGCACCATAAGTTTTTTTGCTTCATCAAAAAGCTCATCTTGTTTCATGGATGCAATTATACATATTGAACGCGTAATCATCCTTAGGTGCCTTACAGCCTGAATTATATCTCCTGTACCCGGTTCGCCTTTGGTCCTTATCATAGAGGCTCCCTCAGAAACTCTTCTTAAAGCTTCGGAAATATCTTTTGCACCACATACAAATGGTACTTTGAAATTTGTCTTGTCTATATGATATACATCATCAGCAGGTGAGAGGACTTCAGATTCATCAATATAGTCTATTTCTATTGCTTCAAGTATCTGAGCTTCTACGAAGTGGCCTATCCTGCACTTTGCCATAACTGGTATTGATACAGCATTCTGTATTTCTTTAATCATTTTAGGATCGCTCATTCTGGATACTCCTCCAGCTGCACGTATATCAGCTGGAATTCTTTCCAAAGCCATTACTGCGCAGGCTCCCGCTTCCTCAGCAATTTTCGCCTGTTCTGAGCTTGTTACATCCATAATAACTCCGCCTTTAAGCATCTGTGCTAATTCCTTATTAAGTTCATATCTTGTTTTTTGCATAAATATCTCCTTTATTTATATTACATTAATAGAATATGATATAATTGAATATAATGATATAATCAAAATGATAGAAAATGATAAGACCAGATAGGAGATTCAATGCTTACATATAACCTGAATAACACAATAAAAACTCCTTTGTATGAACAGCTGTACTCCTTAATAAAAAAAGATATCTCAACAAGCAAGATAAAAAAAGGTGACAAGCTTCCTTCAAAAAGGCTTATGGCTAGACACATGCAGATTTCTGTGATTACTGTAGAAAATGCTTATAATCAGCTGAATGCAGAAGGGTATATATATACAGTTGAAAAAAAAGGTTACTTTGTTTCTGATATAAGCAGGACAACAAGTATTATAAAACTGAAAAAGGAAGAAAAAAAAGAAAATCCAGTAACAACAAGAGGATATTTTGCAGATTTTGTATCAAACAGGATTGATATTCAGGGATTTCCGATAACTGTATGGAGTAAACTTATAAGGGAAGTCTTATCAGAGGATTCTGGAAGAGATATTTTGAAAAGCGCTCCATTGGAAGGAATTCATGAACTTAGATACGCTATATCAGACCATCTGTACTATTTTCGAGGACTAGATGTAGATGAAGATGAAATAATAGTCGGTTCTGGTACTGAATATTTATATAATCTCTTGATCCAACTGCTTGGTAATGACAAGATATATGCCACTGAAAATCCTGGATATCCAAAACCTTACCTCATATATAAAAGCAATAAAGCTATTTGTGTACATATACCTATGGATGAGCAGGGTATAGATGTAGGGTATTTGAAAAAAACTGAAGCTGATATAGTACATATAACTCCTTCTCATCACTTTCCTACAGGCGTGATAATGCCTGTGGCACGAAGATATGAACTGTTAAAGTGGGCGTATGAAAATAAAGACAGATATATTATTGAAGATGACTATGATTCAGAGTTCAGGATGTACGGAAAACCTATTCCTTCTTTAAAAAGCATAGATGAAATAGGCAAGGTAATATACATTAATACATTTTCTAAAACCATATCACCATCTATAAGGATAGCATATATGGTACTTCCTTCTGAATTAATGTCGAGGTTCAGAAATGAATTGTATTATTATACAAGCACGGTCGCGTCATTGGAACAAAAAACACTGGCGCTTTTCATATCCCGCGGATATTTTGAAAAACACATTTACAGAATGAAAAATATATATCGAATAAAAAGAGACGCGATAATAAATTTTATAAAGACCAGCTCTGCTTCTTCAAAGTGTGAGATACTGGAATCTGATTCAGGGCTTCATTTTCTTTTGAAAATAAAAACTGATAGTAAAGATGAGGATGTGATTGATAAAGCGGAAAAAGAAGGGATAAGAATCTCAACAGTATCCAGGTACTGTTTTAACAGAGAATCTTTTTTGGAATATCATAAGCTTGAACATCAATTTATTATTAATTATGCTGGTATTGAGACCCAAAAAGCTATAGAAGCCTTAAAAAAGCTTTTTACAATAATATTTGTATCATAAATCAGATAATTTTTTTCTGTCGGTTATGACTATACTGCCTCTGGAAAGCCTGACCATATTCTCTCCTTGGAAATATTTAAGCATTCTTGTCACAACTTCTCTAGCTGTACCAATGTGGTTGGCTATTTTTTCATGTGTTATTATAAGTTCATTGCTTTCTTCTATGTTGCTTTCATATAACAGGAAGGAGGCAAGACGGGAGTCCATGCCTTTAAAAAGAATCTGATCCATCAGCCACATGACGTCAGTGAATCTTGAAGCCATTAGCTGGTTAGTATAATTTGCAACAGCATTATTTGTATTCATTAGCTTCTGATATGCAAGAACAGGTATTATCCATATTGCTGTATCTTTTTCTGCTTCTATAATAACTTCAAATTGGATATTAGATAACATACAGGATGCAGAGAACAGGCACATATCCATTTCAAATAATCTGTATAATGTAAGTTCTTTTCCTTCATCTGAGATAATATATGCTCGTAACTGTCCGGATTCGACTATGTATAAACCATCACAATCCTCGTCACCTCTGTGAAGAACAGTGCTTTTTTGAACATCCTTCTTTGTAACTGAATTATTTAAAAACTGTTTCTGCTCTTGAGTAAGCTGATCCCATACGGGAAACAAGCTTTCCATTTTATTCATCAAAACCTCCGTCTTATATGAAAAATAGAACTATACATCGATTATACCATAGGAAAGGAAAGAATAAGCAGAAAAAAAAGACTGCCTGTAAATATAACTGACAGTCTTTTAAATGTGATATTGGAAAAATTTATTTAAATAAACAGATTTACATTGGACTCCTCAGCATCTGCAAGATATGCTCCTACTCCGCCAAGCTCTACACCTTCAATGAGTTCCTCTTCTTTGATTCCCATTATATCCATACTCATCGTGCAGGCAACAATTTTAACTCCTGCCTTTATAGCTTTTCTTACAAGTTCCTCAAGAGAATCTACATTCTTATCTTTCATAACTTTTTTTATCATAATAGCTCCCATACCTCCCATATTCATTTTGGAAAGTTGGAGTTTGTTGATTCCTCTTGGCATCATCATGCCAAACATGGTTTCTATAAAAGATTTCTTTACTTTTTGTTTTTTGGATTTTCTAAGTACATTTAATCCCCAGAAGGTAAAGAACATTGTTACATGTCTTCCCATTGCTGCGGCACCATTAGCAATTATGAAGGATGCGATTACTTTGTCCAAGTCACCGTCAAACACAATGATTGTCTTTCCGTCATTTCCAATTTGTGCAGGAACCGGTACAGAACCTCCTCCTTTTTTAACTACTGCGACATATGTCGCACCTACCTTATCATTTGAAACTAAAGTATTTCCAGTACGTCTGCACCAAGCGGATATATCTCTAGCAAAACCAGGGTCAGATGCTGTGACTTCTAAAGTCTGACCTGGTGCCATGGTCTTCAGTGTTTCAAAAACCTTCATTATGGGTCCGGGACACTGCAATCCGGAACAGTCCAGGCTTATTGACGCCATTGCTTTGTCGTCTCCCTGACGACCGCTGTCTGATACGAAATATGATGCATGATCTTCCATTTGAAACTCCTTGTAGTGTGTTGATATATAAAAACGTGTTCCTGCTGGATAAACTGAAACTTTTGTAAAACCTTTTTCTTTTAACAATCTTAACGCATTATATGATCTGACTCCAATAGTGCAGAAAATTAATATATGTCTGTTCTTATCGAGTTCATCAATCCTATCACGAAGTTGCCCTAGTGGGATATTTACTGTATTCGGTAATGAAAAAGCCATTCTTTCCGCTTCTTCCCTTATATCTAGTAACAGCATATCCGGATTCTTTTCTATCGCGTCCCAATCAGTAAAAGTTACAAGACCCTTAATAAGGTTTTCTGCTACGAATCCAGCCATATTGACAGGATCCTTTGCTGAAGAGAAAGGAGGTGCATATGCAAATTCAAGATTCTTGAGATCATACACGCTTGCATTTAATCTCATTGCAGTTGAAATGGTATCTATTCTCTTGTCTACTCCATCACGGCCTACTATCTGAGCGCCGTAAATTTTTGAACCATCTTTTGAGAATATGAGTTTTATAGTAAGCGGAAGCGCTCCGGGATAATATCCTGCATGAGAATTCTGTGTGACTATAATAGTCTCATAATCTTTACCTTTAACAAATCCTTTTCTTGTCATGTATTTCTCATTGTAACCGGTATTTGCGGCAATAAGGTCAAATATGCGCACAATAGATGTGCCTTGAGTTCCTGCATAAACAGAATTTATGCCTGCAATATTATCTGCAGCGATTCTGCCTTGTTTGTTTGCCGGTCCTGCAAGAGGTATCATTGTTTTAGTCTTATCAATAAAATCCTCGACTTCTATAACATCGCCAACAGCATATATGTCATCATCTTCTGTCTTCATATGATTGTCTGTAACAATACCGCCTTTAGCATTTAAAGATAGTCCTGCTGCTTTAGCAATATCAGAGTTTGGGCGCACTCCTATTGATAACAGCACTAAATCGGTATACAGTTCTTCTCCATCTTTAAGACATACATTTATACCGGTTCCTTTCTCTGAAAATGAAGATACACCGTTATTAAGGATAAGGCGTACGCCGCTTTGTTCGATGTTCTCATGGATTAATTGTGCCATCTCATAATCAAGGGGTGTCATAACCTGATTTAACATTTCCACAATAGTCACATTCAAGCCGATTGCTTTTAAATTTTCAGCCATTTCTAAACCGATAAAGCCTCCACCTACAACGACTGCGGATTTCACTTTCTTATCTGATATGTATGCTTTTATACGGTCTGTATCGGGAACTGACCACAATGTCATTATCCTATTAGAATCTATTCCAGGTATTAAAGGTTTTATGGGGGATGAACCTGTTGATATTATAAGCTTATCATAATCCATCTGATATTCGCTTTTATCAGATTTCATAATAGTTATCTTTTTATTAGTTCTATCAATGCGTATTACTTCTTGTTTTATAAATACATCAATATTATATTTCTGTTTCATTACTTCAGGAGTTAAAAGCAATAAAGAGCTTCTCTGTTTGATTACGTTGCCTATATGGTATGGAAGCCCGCAATTTGCATAAGAAATATATTCACCTTTTTCTATTATTGTGATTTTCGCTTGTTCATCAAGACGTCTTAATCGTGTAGCCGCGCTTGCTCCACCTGCAACACCTCCGATTATTACTACTTTTTTTTGCATCTGCTTACCTCCTGTTAATTAATTATCAAGTATATGATATCACTTGGCTTATGAAAAAAAGTGACAAAGTCACCATAGCGGTATCTTCTACATAAAATATACCAGTATTAATAAAAAAAGTATATTATTAATCTGTTTTGATATAAAATATACTTAATCGGAGGAATAAAGAATGGAGACAAACACAAAAAAGTATTCTTTGGCATTTAAAATGACTGTAGCTGTGTCGTTCGTTGTTATGGTGATTATTAATGCGATTGCCAACATAATTCCAATTAATAATATTACGACAGGAGAAGTTTCAGATTCATATCCTAATCTTTTTGCTCCATCAGGAGTGACTTTTTCTATATGGGGAGTAATTTATTTGCTCTTAACATTATACTGCCTTTATCAATTTGGGATATTTCAAAAAAAAGCGGTTTTGGATACTCCTTTATATTATAGGGTCGGAACGCTTTTTATAATATCATCAGTCACTAATGCCGCATGGATTTTCGCATGGCACTACAAGGCATTAGAATTAAGCCTTGTACTAATGTTGATAATACTTATCAGTCTTATACTGATTAATTCAGTTCTTGTTAAAGCTGATCTGACTGTTAAAGACAAAACTTTTCTCAGACTGCCTTTTTCTATATATTACGGATGGATTACTGTTGCAACAATTGCAAATGTAACTGCATATTTGGTAGAAGCGGGATGGGACAGATTTGGATTAAGTGAAGTATTCTGGACTATAGCCATTATAACTTCAGGATTACTAATTGGAGGATTTACTGCAATAATAAATAAGGATATACCATATATTTTAGTTTTTATATGGGCTTATACCGGAATAATTATAAAGCATATATCCGTCTTAGGATTTAATTCAGCGTACCCATCAGTTATTATAGCCGCATCAGTAGCAATAACATTATTAATTGTGGAGACAGTATATATAGTTATAAAAATTAGAAAAATATAAATAGTTAAAACATAAGTAAAATATGAATAGTTAAAATTATTGGTTTTGGAGAAATTAATGGATTTTTTTAAAAGAGCTGTAGAACTTGTCAGTAAAATGACTTTACATGAAAAAATATCACAGATGCAGTATGAATCACCTGCAATAGAAAGACTAGGCATACCAGCTTATAACTGGTGGAATGAATCACTACACGGAGTAGCAAGAAGCGGGACTGCAACAGTATTTCCACAGTCAATAGCTATGGCAGCATCATTTAATGACAAACTTATGGAGAAAGTCGGTATAGCTATATCAGATGAGGTTAGGGCTAAATACAACCAGTACAAGAAATTCAATGGTACTGAAATATATCAAGGCTTGACATGCTGGTCACCGAACATCAATATATTCCGGGATCCGAGATGGGGCAGAGGTCATGAAACATACGGTGAAGATCCTTTGCTTACAGCAAAAATGGGTACAGCATATGTGAAAGGCATGCAAGGTTATGACAAAAAATACAGAAAAGTTGACTGTACATTAAAGCATTATGCAGTTCATAGCGGACCTGAATCCCAAAGACATAGTTTTAATGCAGAAGTTACGGAGCAGGATTTATATGAAACATATCTTTATGCTTTTGAATACTGCATAAAGCACGCTGACCCTTCTGCAATAATGGGGGCATATAACAGGGTATATGGTGAGCCATGTTGCGGAAGTTCATTTCTTTTGGATAAGATTTTAAGAAAGCAATTCGGATTTTCCGGATATGTGGTTTCTGACTGCGGCGCTATATGCGATTTTCATAAATATCATAAAGTAACTGAAAATGAGACACAGAGCGCAGCACTTGCTGTGAAAAGCGGATGCGACCTTAATTGTGGTGATACATATAAATGGCTGAATGCTGCTGTGAAAGATGGGCTTCTATCAGAAGAAGATATAACAAAATCAGCAGAAAGGTTGTTTTATACGCGTTTTAGATTAGGCATGTTTGATGAGGATTGCCTGTATAACAATATACCTTACTCAAAGATATGCTGTAAAAAACACAAAAAACTCAATCTTGAGATGGCGCATCAAAGTATTGTGATGCTTAAGAATGATGGTATTCTTCCGTTATCAAGGAATATCAACTTAGCAGTGATAGGACCCAATGCAGATGATTTGTCGGTTTTGCTGTCAAACTATAACGGAACACCAGATGATCATTATACATTCTTAAGAGGCATTAAAAAAGAGTGCAAAGGAAATGTCATTTATGCAAGAGGATGTCATCCTAAAGAGGATGAATCTACTTCGAGATATTCTGAACATCCTTTAAGGGAAGCATTAATAGCGGCAGAGCATAGTGATATTATAATAATGTGTATGGGTATTAATCCCTCAATAGAAGGTGAGGAATCGCTTCATAGAGGATTTAAAGGAGACCGAGAATCAATTGAAATGCCTGAAATACAGCAAAAATTATTTAATGAAATTTTAAAAAAAGACAAACCTATAATTTTTATAAATATATCAGGAAGTTGTGTGGATCTTTCTATGCCTGATGAAAAAGCTAATGCAGTTATACAGTGTTTCTATCCAGGTGCGCTTGGAGGCATAGCTCTAGCTGATATCTTATTCGGAAAGAAGTCTCCGAGTGGAAGGCTTCCTGTAACATTCTATAAAAACACATCAGACCTTCCTAACTTCGAGGATTATTCAATGAAAGGGAGAACTTATAGATTTTTTGAGGGAAAGCCTGTTTACAGGTTCGGGTACGGACTCACTTATGCTGATGTGAAAGAGGAATGGTTAGATGAGCATACTGTCAGATTAATCAATAATAGCGATACCGATACGCTTTATTCGGTATTGCGTTATCAAGACAACACAATGAGGAAACTTTTAGATTTTAAAAAAGTCAAATTACATAGAAAAAGTATGATGATGGTAAAATTCAGGTAATTTCAATTTAAGTTTAGTTGTTGAAAGGGGTGTATTATGAAAATTTTAGAATTCATAATGAAAAATGTAAAAGAAGCTATGTCAAAGTTTGTTATATCGTTTTATGGAAGTATTATCTTATTCATACTTATGACATTACAGATTGTATTTGATTTTACAGAGGATACGATATTGCTTATGACGTTTGCTGTAGGTTTTTCAGTGATATTATCTGTAATGCTTCAGCTGATGAGCATAAAATATGGATATTCCAAAAAAGCTGATATGATACAAAGGATAGTTTCAGCAGTTTTAGCAGTTCCGTGTTATTTCCTTATAAAGGATATTTTTGAATCAAATTATGTGTTCATGGGATATTTAGGGCTTATTATCTGTTTTTTGCTTGTATCACTGTATTTAATGTATGATGCGGAAAATAAAGATATGGTATTTCCACAAATAATAAAGGCGGGATTTTTTACATTTATAGTTGCCTCACTGTTTTTCGGAGGAATAAGCTTATGTATAGTAGCGCTGGATTTTCTTGTTGTGGAACTGGTTGATTTTGATAAATGGATTATAATTACAGCACTTTTGGCTTATATCATAATCTGTTACAATTTGTTTATTGCGATGCTTCCGGAAAAGACGGATAAGATAGTATTACCTAAGATATTCAAGGTACTTGTTCTTTATGTAGGTCTGCCCATATATACGCTACTGCTGGCGGTATTGTATGCATACCTTATAAAAATCCTTATAACTATAGAAATGCCTCAAGGCCAGATAAATATATTTGCTTCGCTCGCTTCTTTATTCTTCATTTTCTTTTATCTTACACTTGGCAGTTACGAAAACAGAGCTGTCAGATTTTTTAGGAACTTTGGAGGATGGTTTATGTTTCCTATACTTGCATCACAGGCTATAGCTATATATATCAGAGTGAATGCATATGGTCTTACTACAGCAAGATGGATATCCATACTTTTAAATGTTACAGCTCTTGCTTTTATAATACTTACATTGATAAAGAAAGGAAATCTAGTCAAACATGTCATAACTGGGCTCGCTATATTGGTTTTTTTGTCAACATTCGGCCCGTTGAATGTAATTGACATACCTGTTTACGAGCAGACAAATAGATTAGAAAAAGTACTCGAAAGAAATAATATGCTATCTGAAGGGCAACTGAAGCCAAATAAAGATATTTCTGATGAGGATAAACAAGTAATATCCAGCTGTTACAGTTATCTTTTATACGAGGATAAAGCGCCGGAATATATAAATGAGGAGGTAACTTTCTATTCCTTATTCGGATTTGACATGTTTGATACTTATGGGAATTTGGACTCATATAAACTCATACATCTGAATAAAAATAACAGCTATAACTCTTTAGATATATCTGACTATGACCATTATTATTATGTTGACCAGATAAGCAGCCAGCAGTTCGAGATAACAATTGATGAAAAAGCATATGATGTAACCGAGTGGATAATGAGTATTAAAGACGATGAAGATAAGTCGGATATGGTATTTGATGTTACAGATGAAATAAGGGTATATCTGACATATGTATATTATGAAATGGACAATGAAGGGGTATTGATGTATTTCAGCGCTCAGGGATTTGCTTTAAAAAAATAAGTTATGACTATTGAATTTTTAATCAACTGCATTTAGAATAACTGTATTGGTAAGTCACCGGAGGTAGTTTGTGAGCAAATACAGGTTAATAACGAGGTCAGATTTTGACGGATTAGTATGCGCAATGATTCTAAAAGAGCTTGACATGCTTGAAGAGATACTTTTTGTTCATCCAAAAGATATGCAGGATGGAATGGTAGATGTCACGGATAAAGATATTACAACGAATGTGCCATATCAGCCTGGAGTACATATAGCTTTTGACCATCACATATCGGAAAAGGAAATGAAATATGTCAATTACATTAATAAACCTGATGCTGCATCCACTGCAAGAGTAGTATATGAATATTTCGGCGGTAAAGAAAGGCTTAAAATATCCGAAGAAATACTAAAAGCGGTGGACAAATCCGATTCTGCCCAATATACAAAAGAAGATATAGTAAATCCTCAAGGCTGGGTTCTATTAAGCTATGTAATGGATGCAAGAACAGGGTTAGGCAGATTCAAAAATTTCAGAGTTTCCAATTATGACCTTATGATGATGCTTATAGATTATTGCTCCAACCATACGATTGAAGAAGTATTGCGTCATCCTGATGTGCAGGAAAGAGTTGATATGTACAAGCGACATGAAAAGCTTTTTTGTGATCAGTTAATACACTGCGCTCAAGTTATTGATGATGTGGTAATACTTCATCTTAAGAATCAAGATCCCATATATGCAGGTAATAGATTCTATGTATATACGCTGTTTCCAGAAGCGACAGTGTCAATTCATGAAATGTGGGGACTTAAAAAAAGAAACACTGTTTTCACAGTAGGCAAATCTATCATTAATCGCAGTTCAAATAAGGACCTTTCTGTTATATGTAAAAAACACGGCGGAGGAGGGCATATGAATGCAGCGACTTGCCAGGTTCCGAATGGTATTGCAGATGAAGTCCTTTTGGATATAGTTGAACAATTAAGAATTTAATGGGGGATATTATGGAAAGATATGCATGGCGAGCAAAAGTTAAAGAAGGAATGCTGAATGAGTATATAAGAAGACATGATGCTATATGGCCGGAATTGTCAGACCTTTTAAAGAAAGCAGGAATCAGAAATTATACGATATGGTATAACAATGGTGATTTGTTCGGTTATTACGAGTGTGAATTTGGTGTAGATTACGCAGCAAAAGTACAAGCAAAAAGCCCTATAGTTGATAAATGGAACGAGTACATAAAGGATGTAATGATAATGGAAATGGATCCTGTCACAAAAGCGCAACCATTAATGCGACAAGTATTCTATTTAGAATAATAAATAAATCAAGCTAATCAAAAAAGCTGTCAACAGCTTTTTTTGTTTTGCCATTTAAATTTAGAAATTTTACTGTATCGGTGTTCTACAGCTTGACATCATCATCTAATGTACGGTTTAGCCATCCGCTTTTAACAAAAGGATCTTTACATCTAACAAGTTCCATTTTCATTTGTTTTCTTAAATTTTTTATTATACCTTTGTACATCACATCATTTATTCTGTTATCAAGCTCATATGGGTCATTCGTAAGATCATAGAATTCGTCTATATCAGTAAGATTCCATATGTACTTGTGCTTGTTGTTGCGAATACTTCTTTGCGTAAAGCTTCCGAACTGCTGTCCATTTGAACAGGATACCGTATAGTCTGAAAATTGTGTTTTGTCCGGTTCTTTCCCTGAAAGAATATTTTTCAATGATCTTCCATGAGAATCAGGATTAGCAGGGATTTCGCAAATGTCACATATAGTCTGAGGTATGTCTAAAGCATTATAAACAAAAGTTTTTTCGTTATTATTGTGGCTTCTTCCTGCTGTAAGATAGGGATATCGTATAATCATAGGTACTCTTAAAACATCATCATACATGACATAATGTTTATCTATCATACCATGCGATCCGCACATATCACCATGATCAGATGTGTAGATAATTATAGTGTCATCATACATTTTTGATTCTTTAAGCTTATCGAGAATCAAACCGAATGAATGGTCCATCTGGGTAATCATCGCATAGTAACATCTTACGGTTTCTGTCCAGTCTTCCCATTTCATGTTTTCTAGCTTCCAGTTTAAAACCTGTTGTTTTTGAATGTAAGGCTTGTTTTTAAAATCATCTGCAAATCCTCCAAAAGGTGGTATTTTGGAAGGATCATACATCTCATAAAATTCCTTGCTAGGCCTGCACGGAAGATGAGGATCTACCCCATCAATCCATATGAACCAAGGTGAATTTTCTCTTTTTAACCTGTCAATCTCTTCACATGTCTTATCAGCATAATACTTTGTGCGGCTGTCATTATATGGTATAGGATTCATTTCCCCAAACCAGCTGTTAATATACTTTACTTGAGGATATTTACTATTAAAATAGCTGTTATATTCTTTTGCAGAATGAACTGTATCAAATCCATACTCGATAGGGGATACTTGTGATACATCCCATTTGCCTACGAAAATATTATTATAACCTTTGTCTTTGAGCTCTTTAACTATATTCCAGTCTGAAGGTTGGACAGTTTTAGTTTCAATAAACCCGAAGTTCCATAATGCTCCTATTGATTCTGCACGCATTCCATTCATAAAAGATTGCCTGGCAGGCGCGCATACAGGTGTAGGACAATATGCATTTTCAAAAACAACACCTTGTTGTGCTATTTTGTCTATATTAGGCGTATAAACTGCCCGTTGATGCGAGCAGCCTACACAGTCATATCGATGCTGATCTGCTAGATACAGCAGTATATTAGGTTTTTTCATCAAACAACAAAACCTGGAGTGCCATGTAGCGGAGGTAATGCACGAGGACGAACAAGCGCACCGCCTTCTTCAAAAGATTGTATTGCAGCCACCGTATATTCCAGTGTGGCAAGCGCATCTCTTCCAGAACCACGAATGTGTTCAGCAGGAATTTTATTGGTCATGTCTTCTAAAAAAGCATGCAGTCGATTGTTGAATGTGGTACCGAAATCTTTTGTTCCAAATTCAAATATTTCAGGTTGCATAGTTCCCATGGAAGCAGGTTGAGAACCATCCCAGTAATAGAGTTTTTCTACGCAGTTTTCTATGCAGAATGTTCCTTTTGTGCCCGCCATTTCAAAACTCCACCATCCTCCAAGACCGAATATCGCATCTCCTCTTTGTGAAAGAAGATATCCTATCGACCCATTCTGATATTTTACATTTATGCCGTTTATTGACCACATAAGGTCATTTGCACTGTGACGAATACCTGGTTTATCGAAAAATGCCTGCACATGCGTAATATCTCCTCCGAAACTCCTCATAAGCGAGAATGGATGAGACAAGAATGCGTATGCATGGGAATAAGGGCCTTCAAATCTTTTCATCGGTCCTCCAACGGATGGAGCTTTGTAAGACATATCACTGCCATTGAATCCGACTTTGTGTAATATATATACAGGTTCTCCAATTTTCCCTTGTGAAATAAGTTCCCTTGCTTTATCAGCAGGACCTGTGAATCCGTGATTCAGATTGCATCCTAAGTAAAGGTTTTTCTTTTGAGCTGTAATTACCATCTCACGAGCTTCATCATGATTATTGGATATGGGTTTTTCTACAAATACATTAAAACCCTCATCTAAAGCTTGCATAACAGGTTCATAATGCCAAGAACCATTATCAAAACCAGATGTGGTAACATCAACAAGATCAAGTTCTGGATGGGCTTTCATCATTTCTTTTAATGTATAGAAAGCTTCAACATTATATTCTTTTGCTGCTTTATCAGCTTTTTCTTTTATTACATCGCATACAGCGATTAGTTCTGCAAGCGGATCTGCAATGTAGCATTTTGCATGAGTATTACCTATCCCGCCCATTCCTACTATTCCGATTTTAATTGCCATTTTTTTCTCCTATTCTGTAACATCAGCTACGATAACCGGTTTATTTGTTTTTAATGATTGTATGGCTGCATGTATTATCCTGCTAGCTTCAAGCCCGTCTTTTCCAGAACCATCAATATTCTCAGGTTTTACATTCTCAGACACTTCTTGTACGAAGGTATGGATTCTATCTTCGAAAGTATCATAAAAATCCCTGAAACCTCCAAAGACAGGATTTGTATATACTCTTTTTTCGAAATTACCAGCAGGGAAGAGTGTTGCTTCCCTCCACATATCTTCAAAGATAAGCCTTCCTTTTGTTCCTGCGACTTCACACCTTTCCATTGGATGACCTCTTTCAATATCATAAGAACTAGTCAGGTGTCCCACTGCTCCGTTTACGAATTTCATATTAATAGATGCTGTAGACCATATTTCTCTTCCAGGAGCTTTCATTGCAAAACAATGAACTTGTTCCACATCTCCTCCGAAATATCTCAATATATCGCATGAATGAGGATTAAGCGCTTTAAGATGGTAATATTCTGTATCAAAGTGTGGTTGAAATCTGCCTATCCATAAAGCCATGTTCAGGAAAAGCAAATTGCCTATCAAGCCATCAGTCTGCCATTTTTTAGCTGTTCTTGCAGCAGGAGTGAATCTGTGATTCAAATCCACCGCAAAACAAAGTCCAAGCTTTTTTGCCAGGTCAACCATTTCCTGACCGTGCTTTAAATTGTTGGATATAGGTTTTTCGGTAAGAACGTGGCATCCTGCGTTGAGTGCTTGAATAGTTGGAAGGTAATGATCTGAACTATATTCGAATCCTCCCGTAGCAACACTTACTATATCTGGCTTTTCTGCTTTCAGCATTTCCTCTGCGTTGTAATATGCAGCTACATTATACTTTGCTTTTGCCTTATCAGCACGGTCCTTAATAATATCGCATACTGCAACAAGCTCTGCCTGTTTGCAGTTTTTATAAGCTGTCGCATGATTATTGCCGATAGGCCCCATGCCTATTACAGCTGTTCTTAACATCACAAGCCTCCTATTTCTGCTGTAACTTAGCTGCTGCTCCTGGTGAGCCTATATGCATGGAGTTATATGCTTCATCGGAAGATAAAAATCCGCGGCCTAAGTTTAATCCGTGCCAGTTGAGATTTGTATACATAGGATTTGTCCTGTTAACCTGCTTTTCACGTTTCTGTATGAAATCATTCATCTTCTTGTCAAACATCATGACAATATCTTTTCTAAGTTCAGCAACATTAGTATATTCAAGAGGATCATTTTCCAAATCATAAAGTTCAACTTCAGGTTTATAATGGAAATCTGGTTCCAATGCTTTAATATATTTCCACTTAGGTGTTCTCCAACCATGTTTTCTCATCCATGTGCATTCTGTGATGTAGAATTCGTCCTGTTTTGGTAAAGGATTACCCAATGCCAAAGGAAGAAGGCTTCTGCCATCAAAATCAATATCAGTGTTAATTCCAAGTATATCAAGGACTGTCGGCGTAACATCTTGAAGCCTGCATGCATCATCCACTGTTACTCCTTCAGGTATTCTTCCTGGAAATCTGAAAGCAAGAGGTACGACAAGATTAGGATCATAAAGGCTGTGATGATCAAAGTAGCAGTCATGATCATAAAGCGTCTCTCCATGGTCAGAAGTAAATACAACAAGAGTGTCATTTTCAAGATTCAAATCATGAAGCTTTTGAAGAATGACTCTTATACAGGAATCCATATATGCAATTTCGCCATCATACTGAGCGATTATATAGTCCTTATCCGTACATCCTTCAGGGAACCATGTTGCAAAATAGTCACAGAAAGGTTTGAATGACATTACAGGATCTAATGAGTGATTATCAGGATCAAATTCATTTTTCTGATAAAACATCTTGTCGAATGGTGCTGGCGGACGATATGGGGAATGAGGGTCCATGTGTCTTAAAAACAGGAAGAATGGTTGTTCTTGTGCAGCAAGCCTTTCTAGTTCCGGGATAGCGACTTTATTCATATTCTCAGCTTTATGTGCTCTTCCGTCTGTAGAATCGGAATTCCAACCTTCATAATCGATATATTTATCAAAACCTCTTCCCGATACATTTTTAAATCCGATATTTGTTGAGGTATAACCGTTTTTTGATAAAATTTCTGCAAGCGTCATTACGTTTGGGGCTATATCGCCTTTGTGCCTTAAAGCGACTATATCTGTACCGAAGCAGTCAAAACCGGTAAGCATATTTGCATAACCTGGTGTAGTTGGTATGTGCGGCGAGAAGCAGCTGTTAAATACAGTACCTTTTTTCAGATATTCCTGTATGTGTGGAGTCGTAAGCTTATTGTACCCATACAGGCTCATATGGTCTCTTCTTAAACTGTCAATTCCGAAAAACAATAGATTTGGTTTTTTTGCCATTTGTATTTCTCCTTATATGTTATTATAGTTTACATTTAATTTCATTTATATTATCGTGCATTGAGTATCTTGAGGCATGCATTCATATATCCATAACTTTCAGCAGCTATTCTGGTAGCTTCTACCATATCCTGCTCAGGACCGATAACTTCAAGGTTAACGGGACCGTCATAACCTGCTTTTACCATTTGTGATATATAACCGAATAGATTTATATCTCCTCTGCCGCAAGTCTGCATAGCCGGAGTTCCCGGACTTGGTCCTGGACCTTTGCAGTCACGTATATGTATATGCTTCATTCTTGGCAGCACTGCAGCAATCGCATCTTCGGGAAGTTCAGAAGCCCTGTAAATGTGGGAAGGATCCATGTCTATCCCGAAATTTGGGCTATCAATCATTTCCATGACCCTTAATGTAGTTTCCGTGTTGTACATTGAAGCACCTACATGGGCTTTGCAACAGATTATAACTCCATATTTTTCTGCCATTTTAGCAAGCTCCGATAAGCTTTTAGCAGTCTCTATTAAATCTTCTTCATTACCGGATTTTCCTCCTGGGCCAACATTTAAAACAGGAATGTTGAAATATTCCGCTGCTTCAAGTGCTTTTTTCATTCTTTTCTTGTCCCTTGATGCGACTTCTGAAGACAAAATGGTAAGTCCTGTCGCTTCTAGGATTGCTTTAATCTCCTTTTTCTGAGCTCTCCAGTTTTCAACCTGAAGATGCTCGCACATTCCCGGTATGGCAGATATCTCCACACCATCATAACCGCATTTGGCAATAGCTTCAGCAGCCTGGCCAAATGTGTAATGTTTGAAAAGTACTGAGTTTACTCCTAATCTGATCATCTGATTCTCCCTTTCGATTGAAAGATTACTAATATATGAATTATATATTAGCAGGCTTAAAAATCAACATCAAAAAGGCTTATTTGGTAAATATATGCATAATATATAAGTGATATTAGTTACCTTTTTCACATTTAATCAAGTATAATAAATATATATATTGTGCAAGGGAAAAGTTATGATTAAAAAACCAGAATTATTTATGCTTGGAGTAGACGGGGGAGTCACTTCATATATACAAGAGCAGATACGAAAAGGCAGATTACCAAATCTAAAAAAAGCAATCAATGAAGGATGCCTGCTTACTGACTGTCGTCCTGCATATCCTTCAATATCAGCAACCTGTTGGGCGACCATTCAGACTGGATCAAGCCCGCATATGCATGGTATTACTGATGAGAATATACTTTTAGAAGGAGAATATCCTGATAAATTTGTAAGCGCATATCATGGTGATTACTTAAATGCTGAAAGATTCTGGGAATCAGCAGCAAAAATCGGTAAGAAATCACTCATTGCTGACTTCTGCGTGTCAGGGCCTGCAAAATCCGAACTTGTTCATCAGATAGGGGGCATAGGAAGCGTAGCTGACCAAAGAGCTCTTAAAACAGAACAGACAATGTATATGGAGAAAGAGATTTCTGAACAGCTATATCTTTTTAACTTAGATTTACCTCCTGCTTATTCCACAAGCATTTCTGAAAATATACCTGCCTCGGGGAAATATCAACCGCAGATAAAACTCAAAAAGAGCAGTTATGAAAAGACGGATAAGGGATATTATAGGCTTTATGTCGAAAAAAAGAATAATTTGGAAAATCCATTTAATATTGAGCCTTTTTACTGGATTATGAACATTTATGACAATGGTATAAGAATTTCTTTTAATGAACAGGATATGGATAATTCCAAATATTACGAGATACCTATGGGTGGATGGTCTGATGTTATTTCAAGAACATTAAAAGATGATAACGGGCAAGGTATTTACAGGTTCAGGATTAAAGCAATTAAAGTTAATGAACAAGGCGGATTCATGGTATTTATAACTTCGTCTGTAAACATGTTCAATGCTTTATCCCCATACAGTTTTGCAAAAAGAGTTAATAATATAAATGAAATATGCTCATCTAACAGCTATGGTCACTTTTTTATTAAAGAAGGTGATATTGATACTGCTTTTGAGCTCATACATTTCAAGAACGAATGGTTTAAAAAGATAATTACAGATGCGATGAAAAATGATCCTGTTGAAATTATGGCATTTGTTCAAGGATATACAGATACGGTCAATCACATGTACAGGGGAGTATTTGAAGGCGTACAGCAATCGACAGATGAACAAGCTAAGACTGCTTTGTATGCATATGAGAAGGCATATGACATGCTAGATGAATTTATCGGTTGGTTATATGAGAATGTCATTGGTGAAAACACTGTATTTATGATTGTAGGGGATCATGGAGCTGTCGGGTTTAACAGGACGGTTCTTGTACATGATTACTTTGAAAAAGAAGGATTTTTAAAATATCTTCCAGCACCTGATAATAAACATATTTACTGGCGTGACAGGAAAGTTGATTGGAAAAATACTAAAGCTTTTCCGGTTGGGTGTGGAAATATATACATAAATCTAAAGGGAAGAGAACCCGAAGGTATTGTGGAACCTGAAGATTATGATAAAACAGTTAATGAGATAATTGATATCCTTCAAAGATATCATTGGAATGAGAAGAATGAATGCTATTTAGCCTTTGCTGTTGAAAAGAAACAAGCAGGATTTATAGGGCTTGGAACTGAAAGAGTAGGAGATGTGGTATATGGATTATCCGGCAACACAACCGGAGGATATATCGGAGGTGTGCATGCATGCCAGATTCCCAGTGCAAAGACTGCTACAGGTGACATAAGATGCTTGTGTATATTGTCAGGAAAAAATGTAAAGAAGGGTCAGATAGTTGACAGGCCTGCTAATCTTGAGGATGTTGCTCCAACTTTGTGTTATTTATTAAAATATCCGCAGCCTGCGCAAGCTACGGGTGGTGTATTGTTTAATTTATTTGATTCAGATTTGTATTAGAATTTATAACCGCATTCTAACATGTCATTTTTAAAGAAATCATACATATGGATTTCATTATCAGTAAGATATCTGCCTACAGAATCGGTACGCATGGGAATTTTTGCAATTGGTATATTTAAAAACTGTTCAAGTCTTTCAATTGTCTTGTTTTGTTCGAAAACCATATCTTCAAATCTGATATTAATCTGTCTTTTTGCTGCTGGCGTACTTCTTACAAGCTCTCTTTGATAGTACCAGCTTATAGCACGATTTTTACGTACATCATCGCTTTTGTCATATTCAATACCAAAATCATTAAGATCATCGGTCATGTGCCCGCTTAATATGCAGTCTCTTGGATCGCGTACCCAGTGAATATAATATGCATCAGGGAACATTTTTTGTATCCAGGGATACACTAATGTCGTTTCAGGAATTTTCCAGCCTTTTTTTTCAGAATTTGAAGATAGCACAGAAAAAAGATAGCTTTCTATAAGTTTTATAAAATCAGGATCTGGATCCATTGTTAAGACTTTTGAAAAATCCCATTTCATATTTCCAAGATATTTAACATATCTTGCAAAAACTCTGCATGCCTCATACATATCTTGAGGCGGTATTAAATCCCAAGATTTATTCAACGGTTCTCCCATATATATTTTACTTTCACTTAAAGTCTGTGATATCGCCCTCGTGCCTGAATGGCCTCTTCCAATAACTGTTACAAGCATAAAAGCCTCCTTGTTTCAAACTGTACTTTACAACAAAGATACAGCATATGCAACATGAAAAAACAATAATCTTGTTTTGTTTGACAAAGATATATAGTGCATATACAATCACATTTGGCATATGTGGAGGATGTATAAATGAGCAATATCGTATGGCATCAGAAGCTGGATAAAGAATATAGACTAGATAAGACAAGAAGCAGAGGATTTGTTATCTGGTTTACTGGTCTTTCTGCCAGCGGGAAATCCACTATAGCTTCTTTTATTGAAAAGAAACTTATAGATTCAGGAAGAATGGCATATCTGCTGGATGGTGATAATGTTCGTCATGGATTGTGTTCGGATCTTGAATTTTCTGAAGAAGACAGAGCTGAAAATATAAGAAGGCTGGCTGAAGTAGCGGCATTATTTGAGGACTGCGGGGTTATTGTTTTAGTCAGCGCTATAACTCCTTTAGAGGACATGAGAAAACTTATAAGAAGCAAAGTTGAACATCTGATAATGGTTTATGTCAAAGCCAGTCTGGATACTTGTATAAAAAGAGATCCAAAAGGTCTTTATGAGAAAGCTTTAAAAGGCGAGATAAAGGGATATACAGGAATTGATTCGCCATTTGAAGAACCTCAAGATTATGACCTTATTTTAGATACTGATAAGTATGACATTATGGCATGTGCTGACAAATTATTGGAATACATACAAGGAGTAATGTAATGGATCATCTTGACAGGCTGGAGGCAAAAAGCATTCATATAATTAGAGAGGCATACAGTTGTTTTAAGAACTTGTGCATGCTGTGGTCAATAGGAAAGGACAGCACAGTGCTTTTATGTCTTGCACGAAAAGCTTTTTATGGCCATGTACCTTTTCCTCTTGTACACATAGATACCCACTATAAAATACCTTCAATGGTCGAATACCGTAACAGGTTGGCATTAGAATGGAACCTAGACATGGTTTATGGAGAGAATGCTTTGGCACTGGAAGAAAAAAGGACATTCCCAGATGGTAACTGTACAAGAATAGAATGTTGCAGAAATTTAAAGACAGAGGCATTGAAAAACACATTATCCGGTGAATGGCCTCGTTATAGGCTGGATCATAAGCTGGAAAAATATGTGAAAGATTCCTATACTGAACCATATACAGGCGTTATAGTCGGAGTTAGAGCAGATGAAGAAGGAAGCCGTTCAAAAGAAAGATATTTTTCTCCAAGAGATACTCACAATGATTGGGATATATCAGACCAGCCTCCGGAATTCTGGGGCCAGTATAAAACTGATTTTGCTCCAGGAACTCATTTAAGGATACACCCTCTTTTGGACTGGACAGAACTAGATATTTGGGAATATATAAAAAGAGAGAAAGTTCCTGTTGTTTCTTTGTATTTTGATCAAGGCAATGGAACCAGATACCGTTCTTTAGGATGCTATCCATGTACCAAACCGGTTGAATCATCAGCTAAGAATATTGATGAAATAATAGAGGAACTACGAACCGGTAAATTTGCAAATATTGCGGAAAGATCAGGTAGGGACCAGGACAAAGAAGATGGTGGAGGACTTGAAGAACTAAGGAAGAATGGGTATATGTGATATGATTAATATTAATAATGAGCATATGAATATAGTCATTGTAGGACATGTGGATCATGGGAAAAGCACAATAATCGGACGGCTTTTAGCTGATACCGGATCTCTTCCTGAAGGAAAACTTGAACAGATTAAACAGCTTTGCAGAAAAAATGCTAGACCTTTCGAATATGCTTTTCTGCTCGATGCTTTAAAAGATGAAAGATCACAAGGTATTACAATAGATACAGCAAGAAGCTTTTTTAAGACTGAAAAAAGAAAGTACATTATCATTGACGCTCCTGGACACATTGAATTTTTAAAAAATATGATTACTGGAGCATCGAGAGCAGACGCGGCGCTTTTAGTTATTGATGCTGCTGAAGGTATAAAGGAAAATTCTAAAAGACATGGATATATGCTTTCTATGCTGGGTATAAAACAGATATGCGTTCTTGTGAATAAGATGGACAATGTTTCATACAACGAGCAAGTTTATTTGAAAATTGTAACTGAATATGATGCTTTCCTTAATCAGATAGGAATAAAGGCACAAGGATTCATACCAGTTAGCGGGATGGAAGGTGACAATATTGCAAATAAAAGCAGCAATATGCCATGGTATAAGGATGATACAGTTTTACATATGCTTGATAAATTTGAAGCCACAAAACCTTTAGATTCACTTCCTTTTAGAATGCCAGTACAGGATGTATATAAATTCACGAATGACAATGATGACAGAAGGATAATTGCCGGTACTGTGGAAAGCGGACAACTGAAACAATCTGATGAAGTAATATTCTATCCATCAGGTAAAAAAACACATGTAAAAAAGATAGAACCAATGAGTGAGCATGAAAGTACAGGGAAAGCAAGCGCAGGATTTGCTACTGGATTCACTATGACTGAACAGATTTATGTAAAAAGAGGAGAATTGTGCGTAAAAGCTGATGAAATGGCTCCGTTGATGGGTAAACATATGAAAGTGAGTCTTTTTTGGCTTGGAAAGAAGCCTATGGTAAAAGATAAGAGATATTATCTGAAGACAGGCACCATGAAAGCCGAATGCTATCTGGAAAATATAATAAGTGTAATGGATGCTTCAACTTTGCTTAAAACTGAAAAAGATTTTATTGATAGGCATGATGTGGCTGACTGCATTATTTCCACTTCAAAACTTTGTGCATTTGACAATGTAGCTTCAATGTCTTCAACAGGAAGATTTGTAATAGTAGATGAATATGAAATTTCGGGAGGCGGTATATTTACAGAAACGATAGAGAATATTCACCGCTATGAAAAAGCAAAAATCATGTTAAGAGAAGGAAAATGGGAGCATGGATATGTTACAAGTACAGAAAGAAGCGATAAACATAACCAGAATCCCGCTTTGATTATACTTACAGGCGCTAAGGACACAAACAAGAAACTTTTTGCAAAAGCATTGGAAAGAACACTTTTTGATGAAGGCAAGAATGTTTATTATCTTGGTATTGGAAGCGTCATATATGGATTGAATGCTGATATAAATCCTCCAGGAGAAAAAGAAAACAGGTCTGGAGAGAACATTAGAAGGCTTGCTGAAGCTGCCAATATACTGCTGGATACCGGCCTTATACTTATTGTCACAGCATCCGATTTGACCAGATATGATATAGAAACCATAAAGCTTGTTACAAAGAATGACAATATACTGGTATTTTGGCTTGGAGACGAATGTACAACAGATATTGAATGCGACCAAGTCTTAAAAAATAATGAAGATGCTATAGATATAATTAGAAAGAAAGTTGAGCAGGTGACTGCGCATTGATTTTATGGGGATATTAGATAATATTAAACAATTCTTTTTAGAGATACCGTCAAATATTTGGATTTTCATACTTGTTGGTTTTTTTGCACAAGTTATTGATGGTACTCTTGGTATGGCATATGGAGTTTCTTGTAATTCCTTCCTTCTGACTTTCGGTGTCTCACCGGCAATAGCTTCAGCAAGTGTTCACATCGCAGAGCTTTTTACTACTTCTGTATCTGGATTTTCCCACTGGAAATTAAAAAATGTGGATAAAACTATGTTCATAAAGCTTCTTATACCAGGTATTATCGGAGGGGCAATAGGAGCTTATCTGCTATCTAACTTTGAAGGCGGAGCTATAAAACCATATATTAACGCTTATCTTATAGCTATGGGAGTAGTAATTATAGTTAAGATATTCAAAAAACAGAAACCTAAGCACTTGGGAGGCTGGATATACCCGTTAGGGCTTGGAGGAGGTGTTTTGGATGCGGTTGGAGGAGGCGGATGGGGTCCTGTCGTCACATCGACTCTTATAGCATCCGGAGTTGAACCGCGATATACTATCGGAACCGTAAATGCTGCAGAATTTTTTGTGACTATGGCTGAATCTATAATGTTTATTTCATTTTTAGGGCTTGGTGAAAGCGTTTATGCTATTACAGGCCTGGTAATAGGAGGTATAATTGCTGCACCATTTGGAGCTTTTTTATGCAGAAGAGTTCCTATGAAACCCTTAATGGCGCTGGTAGGAGCATTGGTAATATTTCTTAATGCAAAATCATTAATTGAATTTATTATCAAATAAGGAGATTATGTTTAAGAACTGGACAAAAACAGATATTATATTCTATGCACTTTCAATCACACTGATTGTTATATCCGGTATAGTTTTCAAAGCATACTGGGTGTCCTTTCTTGTTTCAATAATCGGAATTACTGCTGGTATTCTAAATATGAAAGCTAATAAATACAGCTATGTCCTATATGTTGCACAGGTAATGCTATATGCATATGTTTCATATCATAACAAGTTTATAGGGGAGACTATACTTGCTGTATTTTATCTTTTACCTGTCTATGCATATTCAGCAATAAAATGGATAAGAGCCAGCCGTAAAAATCCCGGAGTTCAAATATTCAAAATAACGAAAAAAATAATAATTATTTTAGCAATAGCAGGTGTTGTTGTTACTGCAGGATATGGTTATATACTAAAACTTCTTAATTCCGATTTGCCTTATATAAATGCATTAGGGACTTTTACTTCGGTAGCTGCAGGGTTCCTGTCTGCAAGAAGAATAAAGGAGCAATGGTATTTCTGGATAGCTTACAGCATTATATTTTCTGGAATTTGGATAAGCACTCTTAGTTCTGATACTTCGCAAATGACTTTAGTGTTGCAGAATATACCTTTTCTTTATATAAATATCGTAGGTCTTATAAAGTGGAATAGAATGTATAAGGAAAGCACAGATAATGCGGTTAATACAGAGGTTTCATGTTGACAAAAGTCAAGAAAAATGTAGAATCTTCATATAAGCGGGTGTAGCTCAATGGCAGAGTTCCAGCTTCCCAAGCTGGCTGTGCGGGTCCGATTCCCGTCACCCGCTCCAATTATAGCGGTAGTACTAAAATGAATTATTTACTGGTATTACCGTTTTTTTATGGTAAAATAAAAAATGGCATCTATATTTGGAGGTTGTCATGTCTAAATTTGAAAAGACAATAAAAGGGGATATAGCCAAAATATCAGAACAACTGAATGCTTATATTTTAAACAGTGCATTTTCTATGAACCTTGTTGACGAATCAGAAGATTCATATGGGGATTGCAAACTGATTGTCCGGGTTTATGACAAGTACTATATGAGAAACAGCAGCAGAGCCAGCCTTACACTCACTCTATTTTCAAAAGGAGAGGATGTTTTTGTTTCAGCTATCGGATCCGGAGGAGGAACAGGCGCATTAATAAGGTTTGACTGGGGAGCTGAGGATAATATAACATCCATAATACAGGACTGCCTTTATGAAATGGGATACTGACTGCAGTTATTTATGTATTTTTTAATACAGTTAAAGCATATAGATAAAGTATGGTGAAAATAGAATTAAGGAGTAAATAATGGATATCAAAGGGAAAAGAATCTACGACACACTTAAAAAAATGAACTACATAAGGCTTTCAACTACTGAAGGTGAGCAAAAAGGTGCAAAAGTTATAGCTGATGAAATAAGAGATATCGGTCTTGAACCTTCTTTTGAAGCATTTAAAGTGCCATGTTATGAAATTATAAAGGTAAAGCTGGAGATAACAGAACCGATATATATGGAAATAGAAGCAAAAGGTTATGGATATAGCGGTAATAGTGCAAAAGATGGAATAGAAGCAGATTTTGTTTATGTGGAATCTGCTGAGGATATTGACCTTATAGGAGTCGAGGGAAAAATAGTAATGGTATCTTCAATGGGGTATGAAGTGTATGAAAGACTTGCAAAAGCTAAAGTAGCTGGTTTCATAGCTCCAAGCGGAGATTATTTCGATGACCCGAAAAAAACAGATCTGGATGAAAGGATGTTGAGAAAAGGGCATACTGATTACGGACAGATACCCGGTGTGTGCATAAGGATGAAGGATGCTGTAAAGATAATAAAAGCAAGCCCTGTAAAAGCCCGAATTACTCTTGAACAAAAAGAAGAGGAAGGCGATTCAGGTAATATACTGACACAGGTAATTGGAACGAAATATCCTGATGAAGTAATAGTATATACTGCTCATTACGACTCAGTCGTGTTCAGTAAAGGTATGTATGATAATGCATCAGGTTCTGCTATACTTTTGGAGTTATTAAGATACTTTGTTAAAAATCCTCCTTTAAGGACTGTTAGATTTATATGGTGCGGTTCCGAAGAAAGAGGGCTTTTCGGAAGCAAGTACTATGTCAAGGATCACGAAGAAGAACTTAAGCAGATAAGGTTGTGCATTAATGTGGATCTCGCAGGTCCGGTTATCGGAAGGGATACGGCAATTGTTATTGCAGAAGATAAGCTATGCCACATGATAGAGTATATGTACAAAGAGGTAGGACATCCGATGAGTTTGAGGCATGATATATATTCTTCTGACTGCATACCATTTGCAGACAAAGGAATACCTGCAGTAAATTTTGTAAGGTATGGTGCGCCAGGAGCTGTTTCCTGTCATACAAGAAATGATGTGCTGGAACCAATATCAGCAAAAAGCCTTGAAAATACGACACGGTTTATTGCACAGTTTTCAAACAGAGTAGTTAATGCATATATGTTTCCTGTTGAAAAAAAAATACCAGATGATCTTGTCAGTAAAATTGACAAATATCTTCGAAAGAAACAACTTAAGGATGATTGAATTCTAATCGTTGTAATGCTACAATTATCGAAAGAAAGCGAATTTTTACTATGCTGATAGAATTTAATACATATCTTTCAAACTTAAGCAGTAATCCATTGTTAATGGTCACTTCTCTTCTTACTTTGGCAGTTATTCTTGTTAACGGATGGACAGATGCTCCAAATGCTATAGCTACATGTGTTTCTACCCGTTCAATTAGTCCAAAAATGGCAGTATTAATGGCCGCAGTTTTTAATTTTTTAGGCGTATTAGTAATGACTCTCATAAATTCAACTGTTGCCCAGACTATTTTTAACATGGTGGATTTCGGTGAAGATTATAAAACAGCTTTAGCAGCATTATGTGCAGGTCTCTGCGCAATAGTCATATGGGCAGTAGCTGCATGGATATTCGGTATTCCGACAAGTGAAAGCCATGCTCTGGTTGCTGGTATCTCTGGCGCAGGAATAGCCGTGAATGATAGTTTTTCCTCAATAAACGGTACTGAAATTATGAAAGTCGTATATGGACTTTTCTTTTCAACTATTTTAGGCTTTATAATGGGGTATTTTACTGTTAAGTTAGTAGAATTAATATTTAGAAAAGCAAATAAGAGAAAGACAGCAAATTTTTTCCAATCAGCACAGATTGGAAGTGCTGCGCTTATGGCTTTCATGCATGGAGCTCAGGATGGACAGAAGTTTATGGGCGTTTATATTCTCGGAATTTATCTTTCGCAAGGTATCAAGTCAACAGAATCCTTGGTGTTCCCATTGTGGATGATGATTTTATGTTCAGCTGTGATGGGTTTAGGAACATCTGTAGGCGGGTACCGTATTATGAAAACAGTAGGCATGAGCATGGTTAATTTGGAAAAATATCAGGGATTCTCCGCTGATTTGGCAGCTGCAGGGTGTTTGTTGATATCTTCTTTGACTGGGATACCTGTCAGCACAACACATACAAAGACGACTGCCATTATGGGCGTTGGAGCAGCAAAAAGGTTAAGGAATGTGAACTGGGGAGTTGCAAAGGAAATGGTGCTGACATGGATATTCACATTTCCTGGATGCGGATTGATAGGATACCTTATGACAAAGTTGTTTTTATATTTATTCTAGGAGGAAGTAATGTTTAAAAAAAATGAGTATAACTATTATCAAAAGTTTGTAGAATTGGTTGAATACAATTGTAAGGCTGCTGAACTGCTATGTGATATAGTTCATAGTTTTGATCCAAAGAAAGCTGAAGCCATGCTAAAGAGCATGCATGATATTGAGCATGAAGCAGATGTGCAAAAACATAATATGGTAAATAAGCTTATAAAGGAATTTATTACTCCTATTGATAGAGAGGATATTATTAATCTTTCACAGGAAATTGATGATGTGACAGATACAATTGAAGATGTGCTTATAATGATGCACATGTATAATGTGAAGTCAATCAGAAAAGGAACAATTGAATTTGCTGATATAATAAAAAGATGCTGTGAAGCTTTAAAACAGACCTTCCAAGAGTTTCATAATTTTTCTAGAAGTAAGACAATAAAGAGCCTCATAATCGAAGTAAATGATCTGGAAGAAGAAGGAGATCGGCTTTTTGTGAAAACGATGAACGAGCTTTTTGTATCTGATGCTGATTCTGTTGAGAAACTGGTCTGGAAATCGATTTATGAGAATCTTGAAAAATGTTGTGATGCTTGTGAGCATGTGGCTAATATTGTCGAAACGACGATAATGAAGAATTCCTGACAATTTGTAATATAATATCTATCCGATTTGCTAAGGAATCCTTAACAAGCCGTTTTTTTCATGTATAATTGGTTAGGAGGAACAGATGGCTGTTATAACATTTAGCAATGTAAGCAAGAGTTACGGAGGATATGACGTCCTTAAGGATGTCAGTTTTGATTTGAATGCAAATGAAAAAGTTGCTTTGATAGGACGTAATGGAACAGGCAAAACCACAATTTTCAATATAATCGCTAACGGATTAGAATATGATAATGGAAATGTATATGTAGAAAAGGGTTTGAAGATCGGGTATCTTCAGCAACTTTATTCAGATTTTGGAAACAAGACAGCAAAAAATGTAATTGAAGAGGCATTCAATGATATAAAACAGATAGAGCATGAAATGATAGCAATTCATGAACTCATGGCAGTAAATCCGCATGATTCCAGCCTAATACGCAGCTATAGCGAATTAAATGAAAAGTTTGAATTCTTAGAGGGTTACAGCCTTAATGAGAAATTTAATAAAGTAGCAAAAGGTCTTGGCATTCCTGATGATGTTATTACCAATCAAGCATCGAAGTTGAGCGGAGGCGAACTTACTATGATAATGCTTGCCAAAGTGCTGTTGATGAACCCTGATATACTGCTTCTTGACGAACCGACAAATCATCTAGACTCTGTCGCATGCGAATGGCTTGAAAAATACATAAATGATTTCAAAGGTATTGTTTTTTACATATCTCATGACAGGTATTTCATTGATAATACAGCAATGAAAGTTCTTTATTTACAAGATGGCTATATAAATGAATATCGCGGTAATTACTCCGCATATCTTATACAAAGGATTGAAGAACAGGAAAGACATCTTAAGCTATTTGAAAGACAGGAAAGAGAGATTGGCAGATTACGTGAGACAGCTTTAAAGATGCGTAATTATGGAACAGAAATAGCTATTAAGAAAGCGAAGAATCTTGAAAAAAGAATTGAACGTATGGACATATATGATAAGCCTGTGTCTGAAAAAGAACTCAAGATTACTTTCCAAGAAGAGGAGAAAGTCTCAAAAGAAATTTTTTATGTTAAAAGCATTGAAAAAACTTTCAATGACAGAGTTTTATTTCAAGATGTTTCCTTTATTATGCGAAGCGGTGATAAAATTGCCCTTATTGGTCCAAATGGAGCTGGTAAAAGTACACTGATTAAAATTATAACAGGACAGATAGAGGCAGACAGTGGTGTTGTAAAAAGGCCTAAAAGCGTCAAATATGCATATCTTGAACAGAATGTAACTTTTCCGGATGAGAAATTAACCGTGCTGGAACTGGTCTGCAGCCAGCTGGATTTTACACTGCAATCAGCTAGAAATTTATTAGGCAAATTTCTTTTTTCTGATGAGGATGTATTTAAGAAAATTGAAAGCCTATCAGGCGGTGAAAAAAGCCGACTCAGGCTGCTATTGGAAATGCAGCAGGGAGTAAATCTTCTTATTCTAGATGAACCAACTAATCATCTTGATATTTCTGCAAGGGAAGAAATTGAAGACGCATTATCCATGTTTGGAGGAAGTATAATTTTCATATCTCATGACAGACACTTCATAAACAAATTTGCACAAAGAATATTTGAAATAGAAGACGGATCATTTAATGTCTATGAGGGAAATTATGACTATTATCTTACAAAGAAACAGGCTCTTATTCAGCAGGACAAAATATCAAAACCGGTAATTAAAAAGCCTTTTGAAGGAAAAAAAGAAAAAAGAAAATCCGATTTAATAAAAAGAACATTAGAACAGGACATAAAACTTCTGGAATATGAGCTGGATACAATAAAAACTGATATTGAGAAAGCTGTTACTGATTATGAAAAGCTGTTAAAACTTATGGAAAAGAAAAATATTGTAAGTGAACGTTTGGAATTGTTATACGAACAATGGCTGGATATGGAACAAGAATGACTAACGTTTTCTGCGTCTTGTAGAGAGTATTATAATTAAAATTATTAAAATAATAAGGGATTGAAGTATGACATAAGTCCATATGTCATCGTATTTTTTCTGCTCACGGCTCGGTGTATCAGGAACAGTTACCGTCTGGCTGGGCTTAGGGCTTGGAGGTGAAGAAGGAGTATCAGTAGCAGTAGGAATCGCTGAATGAGAAGGTGAAGGCTGTGGTGTAGCAATAGGAGAAGTTGAGACAGTAGGCATAGGTGTAGGAGTAGGAGTAGGAGTAGAGGTTGGGGCAGGTGTAGGTGTGGATGTTGGTGAAGGTGTAGGAGTAGGTGTATAAATAGCAGTTGAGTCAAGTTCCACAAGCATGCATACAGTTTTGAATTGTACCGAGTTATATGTTTTTTGAAGATATTCATTAGTAGTCCCTGACTGACTTACATAAACTATTTTTTCAGTTATGTCATATGTGTAATTTAGTATAAGGGTATTGGTGTTTTTGTCATATTGAGCATGATTATCTTCATTAGCAATATTAGGCGAAAGCACTGTACGGTTATCAAGATAAGCTGTTGATGTTATCTTGATATTAGGTATATTAAATAAATTAGCAACCGCATATATTACACTCTGACTGATGGAAAAACTTTCATCGATTACTGCAGATTCGGGGTAGGAAAGATGTTTTGAATATAAAAGAGTGTTGGCTGGAATGTTATTTTTATCAGCATGAGAAACCCATTGGTCATTCAAATCAGCTTTCAACTGTGATAAAGGGAGCGCTGAAAAATAATTGCCTTTGAATAGAGAAAGATAAAATGAATCCTTTATGGTATCTCCTTCTTTAATATTTACGTATATAAAATAAATCTGACCTCCGTCATATACGCTGCCTTGTTCGTATAAAACTCCCACCGGTGCACTATTGACAGCTAAGGGGAGTGTGTACAATATTAAGAATGATAATAGTATCGGTAATATCTTCTTCACAATTGCTCTCTTCTGCTTATATTAGCAGATAAGAAAAGCAAATTCAATAAGTGTTATAAATATTAAGCTTATAAAGCATTGAATGACTATAAAATGTAAAATTAATGATAAAAAAGATAGATATCGTGTATAATTGATTTATTATTTTAAGGAAGGTACACACATGCTTGATAAAAATACAATTTATGACGTACTTACGGCCGCAGTAAGCAAAGGAGCGGATTTTGCAGAAATATTTTTGGATGATACAGTAGCAAGCAGTATTAATTATGTGGACAGACAGGTTGAATCTACACAATCCGGAAGGGATTTCGGTATAGGAATAAGGGTTATAAAGGATTTGAACTGCGTATATGTATACACAAACAGTTTTATAAAGGAAGAAATGATAAAAACAGCTTTAAAAGCTGCTGCAGCCATGGAGTCTGCAAAAAAGGATATCTCTATTAATCTTGTTAAAAGTGACGTAAATAACCGAAACATTATCAAGATAATGCCGGATACGGTTGAAAAAAAAGAAAAACTCGAATATTTAAAAAGAGCATATGAAACCGTTATTAGCTATGACCAATGCATAAGACAGGCTTCTATAATGCAGATGGATAAAATTCAGAATATACTAATAGCTAATACTGAAGGATTACTGAAACAAGACAAAAGAGTGTATACAAGATTTTATATTTCTGCTGTAGCAGAACATAATAACGAGATGCAGACTGGCTTTTCAGGACCAGGAGCGCATAAAGGGTTCGAATTCATAAAATCACTCGATATTGAGAATATTTCGAGAAATACAGCAGAAACCGCAAAAAAAATGGCATATGCAGGTTATTGCAAAGCAGGATCATATCCTGTGGTTATAGATAACGGATTTGGCGGAGTCATATTCCATGAAGCATGCGGACATAGTCTTGAAGCAACATCCGTAGCAAAAGGTAATTCTGTTTTTAGCGGTAAACTAGGCCAGAAGATTGCAGCTGATTGCGTTACAGCTATTGATGACGGTACTTTACTCAATGAGTGGGGTAGTTTGAATATAGATGATGAAGGTACTCCGACTAGAAAGAATATTCTTATCGAAAACGGTATATTAAAAAGTTACCTTGTAGATACTCTCAATGGCAAGAAGATGGGAATGGTTTCTACAGGCTCTTCAAGAAGACAGAATTACAGATTCGCTCCAACGTCCAGGATGACAAATACATATATTGATAATGGAAAAAACAAGAAAGAAGATATAATCAGTTCGACAGATTACGGGCTATATGCAAAGCAGATGGGTGGAGGTTCTGTCAATCCAGGAACAGGCGAGTTTAATTTTGCAGTTGTTGAAGGTTACATGATAAGAAACGGGAAGATCTCGGAACCAGTCAGAGGAGCTACTCTTATTGGAAAAGGCTCGGAAATACTAATGAATATCGATATGGTGGCAGACAATCTTGCATGCGCACAGGGTATGTGCGGTTCAATAAGCGGTTCCATACCTACGAATGTCGGTCAACCTGCATTAAGAGTTTCAAAAATAACAGTAGGAGGAAGATAATATTATGAAACATCTAATTTCCAAACTTTTCGAACAAGGGAAAAAAATGGGATTTACAGATATGGAAATCCTTACAAATGAGAATGAAAGCTTTGAAGTAAAAATATATGAACAGCAAATAGACAGTTATAAGGTTACTGACAGCAAAGGTATGGGGTTCAGAGGAGTATATGAAAACAAAATGGGATATTCATATACCGAAAAACTTGCTGATGATTCAATAGAGATACTGTTAAGGGAAGCAATGCAGAATGCAATGATTAATGATAACCCTGATCAAGATAAGATATTTGAAGGATCAAAAGAATATGTAAAAACTAATAATTACTTCCCTGAACTGGATAAAGTGACAGTAGAAGAAAAAATTCAGTTTGCAAAGGATATGGAGAGTATTGCTAAATCAATGGACAGCAGAATAAAATCCTGCCCATACTGCTTTTTCGGATCTTCTTCAGGTAAATCAGCACTAGTTAATACCAAAGGACTGGAACTTACTGATAAAGGAAATTCCATATACTGCTACATGGAAGCCCTTGCGCAGGACGGTGAAGACTTAAGTGATGGATTTTCTTTTTGCTTTGAGAATAATTTTTCTGATTTCAAGCCTGAAAATCTGGCTAAGGAAGCTGTAGAGAAAGCTATTTCGTATATGGGAGCAAAACCTATTGCATCAGGCACATATAAAACTATAATACTCAATACAGTATCTTCTGATATACTATCAGCAGTCAACTCTTGCTTCTCAGCAAGAGCGGTTCAGAAAGGAATGTCATTTTTAAAAGGAAAGCTAGGTAAAAAAGTCGCTTCACAAGCAGTTACAATAGTTGACGATCCTTTCTTGCCTGGACAATCCGGAACATCATCCTTTGACGGGGAAGGCGTTGCAACCAGATATAAAGAAGTAATTAAAGAAGGGGTTCTTAAAACCTATCTACACAATATGAAGACAGCAAAGATAGATAATACAGAAAGTACCGGAAATGCCAGCCGTTCATACAAAAGCAATATTGGTGTAGCGCCTACAAATCTGTATTTTACAAAAGGAGACAAATCATTTAACGAGCTTTTGAATCAGATGGGTGATGGAATTGTTATAACAGAAGTTTCAGCTCTGCATTCGGGGTTTAATGATATAAGCGGAGACTTTTCACTTCCTGCAAAAGGGTATACAGTTAAAAACGGAACAAAAGAGAAATATTTCAGGCAGGTGACTGTATCAGGTAATTATTTTGAACTTCTGAATGATGTATTAATGACAGGAGACGATCTTACATTCGGTACCAATGGAAATATAGGTTCGCCATCTTTGTATATTTCTAAAATAAGCGTAGCGGGAGAATAATGGAAAAAAAGGTAACAGGAAATACCGAAGGCTTAAAAAAAAGCATGCTTGATATGCTTTTAAGCATATATGATGATTACGATGATTCAGGTTGTTATTGTTCACAAGAGACTCTGGATAAAATGTGTTATGTCTCCTTGCATTCAAAAAGAGAGATTGCAGTATACATAGATAAAAGAGATAAGGTTACTATGGTGGCAATAGGAGATTCAACACTGGTAAAAACTGACTATGAACCTGTAAAAGGAATGAGACTCATACATACGCATCCTTCAGGCAGTGCAATCCTTTCATCTGTCGATATTGAATCTTTAAATAAATCCTCGATTTGTGCTATAGCCGCAGTTAGCATTAAAGAAGATGGTAAAATGAATATGATGTATTGTGCTTGTTTGGATAATGAACATAATCCTCTTATATTCGGGCCATACAAAACACTCACCTTAACAATGGCATTTATGAGGCTTCTTAAGGATTCATATGCAATAAAAAATGATGAACCTAATATGACCGAACAAAAACAGGAGAGAATAATCGCAGTAGGGCTTAATTCTGGTTATTCAAAACCTCTCATGGAGGAACTGGCATCTTTAATATCCGCTGCAGGAGGCATTTGTGTTGCTTCATTTGTTCAAAACAAGGATGAACCTGATTCTGCGTACTATATCGGAAAAGGTAAGATTACTGAACTGTTGCATGCATGTTCGCAATATCAAGCGGATGCAGTAGTTTTTGATGATGAACTAACATATTCACAACAAAGCAATATAGAAGCAGAACTCAATGTCAAAGTACTAGACAGGACATCAGTGATTCTTGATATATTTGCAAAAAGAGCTTTTACTATTGAAGGTAAGCTGCAAGTTGAATTGGCTATGCTTGGGTATCTATATCCAAGATTAACTGGAAAAGGTCAGATGCTCTCAAGACTTGGCGGAGGTATAGGTACTAGAGGCCCAGGAGAGAGCAAACTTGAAACAGACAGAAGACATATTAGACGAAGAATGAGTTATCTTAAAGAGCAGTTGGATAAAGTTGATAAAAGAAGGAGTCTTCTTCGTGAAAATAAATCCAGGAAAAGTTATTTTACATTTGCAATTGCGGGATATACTAATGCAGGCAAATCCACTCTTCTTAATACACTCACGCAAAGCAGTGTAATTGTTGAAGATATGCTCTTTGCCACTTTGGATCCTTCAGCAAGAAGCTTGAAACTCAAATCAAATGTCAGCGCTATGCTTATTGATACAGTAGGATTTATATCTAAACTTCCTGTCAAACTAGTAGAAGCATTCAAATCTACTCTTGATGAGATAAGATTTGCTGATTGCATACTGCATGTAATAGACGGTTCCAGTAAGGATGCAAACATGCAGATGAATGAAGTATATTCTATTTTGAAAAGTATAGGTGCAGGTCATATCCCGGTTATTGAAGTAGTTAATAAAATGGATAAAATAGAATCGGAAAAAGAACCATTTCTTAATATGACTTCATATCCAAGAGCGTATATTTCCTGTCTTACAAATGAAGGCATCGAATCTTTACTAGACCTTATGGATGATGCAGCTAAAAACAAGAATGTCTGCTTGAAACTTAAAGTGGATTATACGAATGGCAAGCTTCTATCATTTTTGTATTCCAATGCAAAGATTCTTTCAAAAACCGATACCGAGGATAGTATTGAGATGGAAATTGAAATACCCGCAGAACTTGTTTCAAGACTGGATATTTAGAATTCCTTGTCGTTTCAGTTCCAATAAAGCCAATTCAAAAAGATATATAAACTCAGAAGAAGCATTGTTGAATATATGTTTTATACAATTATCTTCATCATACTTTATACCTGTAATCAAATAAATAGGATCTTCACCTATCGATAATGCGACTTTTTCAAGAGTATCCAGTGTTACATTTTGCAGTCCAGCTTCAATCCTGCTTATATATGCTGGAGATATCTGCGAGATTTCTGATAGTTCAAGTTGTGTGAGATTAAGTGATTTCCTTTTCTCTTTTATTCTTTTTCCAATGTACTTGTAATCAATCATTTTGTTCCCTCTTTTTCTATATATTTAATACTATTTAATATGATACATTTCAGTTTTGTATTAATGAAGTGACAAAATTGTTTTTTTAGAATTCTTATGAAGTATAATAATATACATATGTTAAAAAGCAATTTAATTGTTAAAGACAAATCATTCTATAAATCATTTTTCAGCCTGACAACGATACTGGCTCTTCAGAACCTTATCATATTTTCAGTGAATATGGCGGACAGTGTCATGCTAGGCAGATTTTCTGAAGATGCGCTATCAGCAGTAGCATTAGTAAACCAGATACAATTTCTGCTTCAGATGTTGGTAGTGGGAATAGCAGACGGAGCTCTTGTTTTCGGTTCAAGAGCATGGGGAGGCAAGGATATGGATACAGTAAGAAAAATTAGCTCCATATCCTTAAAATCTGCTCTTTTAATTTCTTTTGTACTGGGGATAGCCGTGTTTGTTTTTCCATATCAGATATTGGGAATACTTTCTAATGAATCTCATGTTGTTGCTAATGGTGTGGAATATATAAAGATAATTTGTTTTTCATATCCTATGTTCGCAATAACGACAACGCTTCTAATAGCCTTAAGGAGTGTAGAAAAAGCTAAAATTGGTTTCTATGTTTCGATTTTTACGCTTTTCACTAATATTACGCTTAATTATATGATGATATTCGGGAAAGCAGGATTCAAACCAATGGGAATAAAGGGAGCGGCATATGCGACACTTATATCAAGGGCAGCAGAAATGATATTCGTGATCATATTTATATTTTTTTATGATGAGACTATCCGATTAAAAATAAGTGATTTTTTATATACTGATTTCCCGCTTTTGGAAGCATTTATAAAGAAGGGTCTTCCTGTATTCTTATCAAATGGCATATGGGGTATTGCAATGGCTGCGCAAACGGCAATATTAGGCCATATGGGGCAATCTGCTATAACTGCAAACAGTATTGCGACAACTCTATTCCAGATACTTTCAGTTATTTCATATGGAAGCGCTAATGCTTCTGCAGTTATAATCTCAAAGATTATTGGAGAACGAAGGACTGAAAGTATAAAACCATATACTGTTACTTTACAGCTGATATACATATTAATCGGTATAATTACTGGATTTACCCTATTCCTTGTTAAGGATGTGGTAGTGGGATGGTATGTTATATCCCCACAAGCTAAGTATCTGGCATTGGGATTTTTAACTATACTTTCTGTAACGGTTATCGGCACATCATATGAGATGGCAGGACTGACCGGAATAGTACGAGGAGGAGGCGATACCGCGTTTGTTCTTAAGAATGATATAATTTTTATGTGGCTTTTCGTAATTCCATCCTCATTAATTGCTGCATTTTATTTTAAAGCATCTCCATTAATTGTTTTTATGTTTTTAAAAAGTGACCAGATACTAAAATGTATTGTAGCTGCAATTAAAATTAACAGATATACATGGATTAAAAAGCTAAACTAAAAGGATTTTGACATATCCGCTTCTATTGTTTTAGTTTCTTTTTTCACATTTCCTGATTCGGATATTCTTTTGTTAAGATATGTAAGGAACAATTCCTCATCGAATGGGATATCTACCCATGCATCGGTCCACGCAGATAAGTGCATAGCATTTGATATGGTTAACCCATATATCCCTTCCAATCCTGGAGCAATTAGAGGCTCATTATACAGTATTGCATTAACAAAATTAATCAATATGCCTTTATGTTGCAAATTAGGTTCATCTATTTGGTAATTGATAACATCGTATTCAGGTGCAGTAAAAGGTTTATCAGATTCTTTTATGTATCGACTTAGACTTTCTTTAAGTTTGTAAGCTTTTATTTTATCATCTTCTACAACAATCTTGCCTTTATCTAGTGAAATTTCAAAACGATTCGTCCCAGGAGCTTCTCCTGTAGTTGTTATAAATACACCAGTCGCGCCATTTTCATATTCCACATATGCTGTTACATCGTCTTCAACTTCGATATCATGATATTTCCCGAAAGCAAGAAAAGCTCTTACTCTTTTAGGCATACCGCAGATCCATTGCCACAAATCCAGCTGATGTGGATCCTGGTTTAAAAGAACTCCTCCACCTTCATGAGCCCATGTCGCCCTCCAGCCGCCGGAGTCATAATATCTTTGAGACCGGAACCAGTTGGTTATTATCCACACGCACCGGGTGATATGGCCATATTCACCACTTTGTATTATTTCACGAAGTTTTTTATATAAAGGGTTTGTCCTTTGGTTATACATCATGGAGAATACCAAGTTTTCATGTTTTTTATAAGCTATATTCATTTCGCGTACCTGTTTAGTATACACTCCTGCAGGTTTTTCGCACAGAACATGAAGATTATTTTCAAATCCCTTTATAGCATAATATGGGTGATAGTAGTGAGGAGTGCATATAAGAATCGCATCGAAAAGTTTGGATGCAAAGAATAAATCCTCATTATCGAATATTTCTATACTATCTTTATACTTATCTCTTGCTTTATCAGTTTTAGCTTTATCTGTGTCAAAAATAGCTGTCACAACAGCATTGGGTATCTCATTTTTATCGAAAAATCCTAAGTGCGTGTTTGCTATATTTCCATATCCAATTATCCCAAATCTTACTTTTTCCATATAATCCTCTTATCTGACTCCTATTGATGCAAGATATTCGTATGAAGCTTTTAAAGCATCAAATGGAGAACCCTCACATGTATCCTGCTCTACGGCGGCATACATAACATTAGAATACCTGCAAGCTTCTATTATTGATTTCCAACTCAGATTACCTTTACCAATAGGGGTAAAGGCGGTTTTAAACTCGCTGTTTATTCCCATGTCCTTAAAGTGAATGTACTCGCATCTGTCTTTTACTTTTCTTATCCAGTCTTCAGGATTTGCACCGCCTGCTTGTATCCAGTATGTGTCAAGCTCGAAAAAGAAACATGAAGGCGTATTTTCAAACAGTATATCCATAATTGTTTTACCATCAAATTTATAGAATTCAAAATTATGGTTGTGATATATGAATTGCAGACCTTCCTTTTTTAGTTTTTCAGAAATGTCAGAATAAGTCATTATAAATTCATTAAGCTTTTTTACGCTTTCAAGATACTCTTTAGGCATTGCGCCTAATCCTACATATTTACATCCCATGATATGATGATTGCTAATGACCTTATCTAGTTCATTAATAAACATGGAGTGAGGGATATGGGTAGCTGTAACATAAAGATCCAGATCTTCACTTATGCTTCTTACTGTTTCCGGTGCCATGGGGCCTGCTCCCGATAACTGTACAGAGGAATATCCTATGTTTTTTACTTTAACGCATGTCTGGTAATAATCTGATTCATTCTGGGTAAATTCTCTTAAGGTATATAATTGTGCTGCAGATTTCATATCATGTTCCTTCCTTATATCTTATTTAATTATACCTTATGAGGTTGTTTATTCAACGGTTAAATAATATAATAAACAAAGGATGGTGATTTTATGCGGACTGTAATTTGGAATGGGAAACTGATACTGAAAGATAACATAACTGAGGAAGGGTTTGTAGAAATCAATGACGGAATTATTTCTCAGATTTCTGTAAAGAATCCCAAAAAAGAAATTCTTTTAAATGCTGATAGCGTTTTTGATGCTAATGGCAAGTATATTTCACCTGGATTTATAGACATACATAATCATGGTGGAGGAGGATATGATTTTGGAATAGGTAACGAGGATTCCTTTATTATACCATGTGAAACACATGCTCTTCATGGCACGACCAGCTTATACCCGACAATTTCCTCCTCTACATTCGAAATAATGGAAAATGCAATTATATTATATAGAAAAGCAATCCAAAAAAGTTACAAAGGTGCGACAATGAGAGGGCTGCACTTTGAAGGCCCATATTTTTCTGATGCGCAAAAAGGTGCTCAACAAAAGAAGCATCTTAGAATACCTGTAGCAAAAGAGTATATTAAGATTCTCAACATGACAGATGATATCAGAAGATGGTCTTCAGCATGCGAACTTGAAGGAACAGAGCAATTTGCTCTAGAATTAAAGAAGAAGGGTATTTTGGCAGCAGTAGGACATAGTGACGCTAATTATGAACAGGTTAAGAAAGCATATGAATGGGGATTTTCCCTCATAACACATCTTTATTCCTGCTGTTCATCAATCAAAAGAGATAAAGGGTACCGTATTTTAGGAGTTATTGAAGCTGCTTATCTAATTGAAGATATGGATGTGGAGATAATCTGTGATGGCCATCATCTTCCTGAAGGGCTTATACAGATGGTTTATAAATTTAAAGGCCCGGATAAAACCGCCATCATAACCGACTGTCTGGGATTTGCAGGTATAAATGCTCCAAACGGAACACTTCTTCGTGAAGATATTATGATTGAAGACGGAGTGGCAAAGCTTACAGACCGGTCAGCATTTGGAGGTTCAATTGCTACTTTTGACATGCTAATCAGAACATCACTAAAAGCAGGATTACCATTAGTTGATATAATCAAAATGTCATCAATAACCCCAGCAAGAATTATGGGTATAGATAAACAGACCGGCTCACTTGATAAGGGCAAGGAAGCCGATGTAATTGTTTTTGATGAAGACATCAATATGCATGCTGTCTATGTTAAAGGGAAACGTATATTATAACTGCTCTATTATTTCTATTTTCTTGATTTTCTGATTAATAATGGGTTTATCATTATAGTTAGTCCTTTGTGAGGCTATATCATCAACAGTCTCTATTCCTTCAATTATTTTTCCAAATGCGGCATACTGCCCGTCAAGATGAGGAGCGTCTTTGTGCATTATAAAGAACTGTGAACCGGCAGAATTATAATCTGATGACCTTGCCATAGATATAACACCCCTTTCATGCACGGTCGGATTTGGCACTTTATTTGCTGAAAACTCGCCTTTTATATTATATCCAGGACCTCCTGTCTCTGAACCTGTCGGATCTCCTCCCTGTATCATGAATCCATTAATTACCCTGTGGAAAATAAGGCCGTCGTAAAATCCTTTTTTAGCAAGGCTTATAAAATTATTCACTGTAATCGGAGCGTTTTTTGGATAAAGCTCCAAAGTCATACTCTTTTCATTTTCCATTGTAATTATAGCTTTAATCATGTTAATCTTCCTTTCATAAGTACAATAGATGAATTCTATCATAAAACTCTATATAAACAATCTTTTATTGAAAAAACAGCTTCGTGCTGATACAATTAACGTAAATATCGCAAAGGAGAATAGAAATGCCAGATATTACTTATGAAGTTAAAGAAGAAATAGGAGTTATCTCTGAAGCTCAAACAGGTTGGACAAGACAGGTTAATATGATAAGCTGGAACAACAGAGAACCAAAACTTGATATTAGAGACTGGGCTCCTGAAAGAGAAAAAGCAGGAAAAGGCATTACTCTTACAAAAGAGGAAGTAATAAAGTTAAGGGATTATCTAAACGGATTGAATTTGGATTAATAAGGCTATAGAGTTCACCATGGCTTTTTAAGCCTGTTCTACTTTTATTGCTTGTTTATATTTTAAATACATTATGCGTTTGGTATAATGATTTTTAAATGGTTACAGGAAGGGATTAAAAAATGAAAACAAGTGTACAGAAGCTATATGACAATCCTCTGGATTATGAGGGTAAGGGTATTACAATAGAAGGATGGGTCAGAACTATCAGGAGTTCAAAGGATTTCGGTTTTATAGAACTTAATGATGGTACCTGTTTTAAAAATATTCAGATAGTGTTCGAAAATGGAATTATAAATAATTTTTCTGATGTTGAGAAACTCCCTATAGCTTCAAGTATTTCAGTTCAAGGCAAGCTTATACTGACACCCGGCTCTAAACAGCCTTTTGAGGTAAAAGCAGGAAATATAGATATATGCGGAGTAAGCTCTCCTGATTACCCTTTACAGAAGAAAAGACATTCATTCGAGTATCTTCGTACTGTCGCTCATCTTCGTCCTAGAAGCAATACTTTCTTTGCTGTGTTCAAAGTGCGTTCCGTCCTTGCTCAAGCTATACACACTTTCTTCCAGGACAGAGGGTTCATATATGTCCACACTCCTATAATTACTTCATCCGACTGTGAAGGAGCAGGAGAAATGTTCCAGGTAACTACTCTTGATCTTGACCGGATTGCCAAGTCGGGATGCGAAGTAGATTATTCTAAAGATTTTTTCGGAAAACAGACTAATCTTACAGTAAGCGGTCAGCTGTCTGTTGAAACATACTGCATGGCATTTAAAAATGTATATACATTTGGTCCGACATTCAGAGCAGAAAATTCTAATACTGCAAGGCATGCGTCAGAGTTTTGGATGATTGAGCCAGAAATGGCCTTTGCAGATCTTAATGATGACATGGAAACTGCTGAACAGATGATAAAATACATAATAAATTATGTTATGGAAAGATGCCCATATGAAATGGAATTCTTTGAGAAATTTATTGAACCAGGTTTGTTTGATAAACTCAAGATTGTTACAGATTCAAAATTCGCTCATGTCACATATACTGAAGCTATTAAAGTTTTAAAAGATAGCAATGTAAAATTTGACAATATAGTAGAATGGGGTTGCGACCTGCAAACTGAGCACGAAAGATATCTTACGGAACAGTATTTTAAAAAGCCTGTTTTTGTTACTGACTATCCTAAAGACATAAAAGCTTTCTATATGAAGGTAAATGAAGACAACAAGACTGTTAGAGCGATGGATCTTTTAGTACCGGGAGTTGGTGAGATAATTGGTGGCAGCCAAAGAGAAGAAAGATATGATGTCCTTGTTAACAGGATGAGGGAAATGGGCCTTAAAGAAGAAGATTATTGGTGGTATCTTGATACAAGAAAATATGGAACCGTAAAGCATGCCGGATTTGGTTTAGGATTTGAAAGGATGATTATGTATATGACCGGAATGGGTAATATAAGGGATGTCATACCGTTCCCGAGAGTCCCGAAGCATGCGGAGTTCTAAAGATGATAAATAATTCCGGTACTGATATAGCGGAAAGCGTAATTATTGTAAAAATTGCTCAAGCGGTAGCTCTTTTTGATACTGTGAGACTAACAAAGAAGAAAAAAGCTATTAAGATAACTGATACCGGAAAATTGAAATCAGTTGAAATTTCTATTGATATTAACTATAACATCGTTATTCCTCAAATAGCATCAGAAATACAGAAGGCTATTGCTTCTGTACTAGAAAGAGAACTGGATATTGTTGTGGATTCTATCGATGTGACGGTTGAAGGTGTAAATATCGACAAGTTGGAGACTAGATGAAGAAAGTAATAATTAATCTTCTTATTGCATTAGCTGTAGGCGGTATATTAGCTGCCATTATGTTTACAAATCAATCATCAGATGAAGCTATAAAAATATTGAAATCTATTGAATATGAATACATACTTATAGCATTCTTATGTGTTGTCGCAATGTGGCTGATAGGTTCTTTTGCAATGAGAGTAATAAAAAAAGGAATGATAGGAAGGCAAAAAGATCCAGGAGGTAATCTTTTGGCTCTAATGTCTCACGAGTTTATTAGTGCAGTAACACCTTTTTCCTCAGGAGGACAACCGGCTCTTGTTTATGTCCTCACTAAAAAAGGGCTCGATGCTGGGACTGCTGCATCACTAGCTATAATACGCTCGTTCATATATCAGATTTCAGAATTATTCCTATCCATAATAGGCTTTTTATTGTTGAGAAATTATCTTTTGGTGCATGTTCCGCATTTCTATGCGATATTTATACCTGCAGTAATTATATGTTCTTCTATAGTAGGAGTATATCTGGCATTCTTGGGCAAAGGAAAGCTTGCAAATAAGACTGTACAGTTAATTATGTCTTTAATAAAACGTTTTTTTCCAAAGAAACACGAAAAAATCGAGAAGACAGTATACGAATCGCTAGCAAGTTTTAAAGAAGGTGTCAGAATTTTTAAGACAAGGCCATGGTTTTGGGTATTTGCAATAATCTTTCAAATGATTGAATTATTATGTATTTATATGGTTCCTGTTTTTATGTTAAGAGCTATTGAAGGAACTTATGCGAATGCATTGCCTTTACTTGTTTGCACATGTATCTGCCTAATAATCATGTCTTATGTGCCTACTCCTGGAACTGCAGGAGGCGCGGAAGGATTTGCTATTTTACTTATTGCACCTTTTTTTGTTTACTCTCCGGCTTTGCCTGTTATTTTGATATGGAGACTTTTAACATACTACTCAAAAATTCTTTTTGGCGGTATCAGTTTCATGTTTGCTCTTAAAATAAAAGGATCAGATGGTAGGAAAATAAAAGCAAAGGAAATGATGAGCCAGGCAGACAGTATGATATGATTGCTTTTTGCAAATATATGGTATAAAATGTCATTATGGAGGTTATATATGACGCAACTGATATTGGCTTCGACTTCACCAAGAAGAAAAGAAATTTTAGAAAAAGCTGGTATACCATTCAAAATTATACAGCCTGACACAGATGAATCTGTTTTTTATAGTGATAACCCGAAGTTAATAGTTATGGAGCTTGCCAAAAATAAAGCTTTAAGCGTGCAAAATAAAGCAGGTTTTGATGATTTAGTTCTTGGAGTGGATACGATTGTACTTATTGATGGTAAGATACTCGGAAAACCTTTAAATCAGAAAGAGGCAAAGCAAATGATGCAATTGCTCAGCAAAAAGCATCATACTGTCATATCAGGTGTTTGCCTTGTGAGCAAAAATGGCTTTGAAAAGACTTTTACAGTAGAGACTGACGTGGAGTTTAATATGCTTGATGAAAATGAAATTACAGAGTATATAGCAAGCGATGAACCGTATGATAAAGCAGGGGGATATGCTGTTCAGGGGCTTGCATCAAAATTCATAAAAAGCATAAATGGGTGTTATTATAATGTAATGGGGCTTCCATTGTCGGCAGTGTACAGCGTCATAAAAAAAATGATATGAGTGATTTTATAATGAAGGAGCTGCCTTATGATGAGCGTCCTTATGAACGTCTTATGTCAAAAGGAGCAGAAGCTCTTTCAGACACCGAACTTTTAGCAATAATTATAAAAAGCGGATCTTGCGGTAAAAATGCTATAGATTTAGCTAGAAATCTGCTTAACGACAAAAAATTAGGTGGAGGGCTTAAAGGACTATCTACAGCAGGGATTCAACAGATAATGAAGCATAAGGGTATCGGGAGAGTAAAAGCTATTCAAATTAAAGCCAGTCTGGAACTAGCTAACAGACTTAATTCAGTAAAAGATATCAAATTAAAGCTTATCCATCCAGAACAGGTTGCAAAATATATGATGCCAAAAGCAAACGGCCTGAATAAAGAAAAATGTTGGATATTATGTTTTGATGTCAGGATGAACCTTATAAGTGAATCTATAATATCCATAGGAACTCTTGACAGTTCTATTGTGCATCCAAGAGATATATTCACTGAAGTCATCAAGTCCTGTTCTCATAGCTTTATTGTTGTGCATAATCACCCATCTGGTGATGTAAGTCCTAGCGAAAATGATATTCTGCTCACCAAAAGATTAAAAAAGGCAGGCATCCTGCTTGGTATGGAATTAAGAGATCATCTCATAATATCCGATCTAAATTATTTTAGTTTTCTAAGTAAAAGCATGCTATAATGTACTAAATGGAAAGGAAGAGATAATATGTCATTATTCGGCAGAGATATAGGTATTGACTTGGGTACAACTAATACTTTGATATATGAAAGAAACAAAGGAATTATATTACGGGAGCCATCTGTTGTCGCTATGGAATCCAAAACAAGAAAGGTTGTTGCAGTAGGCAATGATGCAAGAGCCATGTTAGGAAGGACTCCCCAGAATATTATTACAGTTAAGCCATTAAAGGATGGTGTTATTGCGGATTATCAGGGGACACTTGGAATGCTTAAGGAATTTATAAAAAAAGCAATTGGACGGGCATTACTATCAAAGCCTTCAATGATAATTTGTGTTCCTGCAGGAGTAACCAAAGTTGAAAGGAAAGCCGTTATAGAAGCAGGTCTTGAAGCTGGAGCAAAAGAAATTTTTGACCCAGAAGAAAGCCTTATGGCTGCTGTAGGAGCAGGGCTTCCGGTTTTTGAACCGACTGGCAACATGATAATAGACATCGGGGGCGGAACAACAGAAGTTGCAGTAATATCAATGGGTAATATTGTTAACAGCAGAACTCTACGTTCTGCTGGTGATACATTTGATGAGCTTATAACACAGTATATAAAAAAGAAATACAGGGTAATTATAGGTGCAAGAACTGCGGAGGATTTAAAGATAAATATCGGTAATGTAGTGCCTTTCGATGAGCCAAAGACAATGGTGATAAGAGGACGTAATGCTGACCAAGGCCTGCCTGTAAATCTTACTGTGAGTTCTGATGAAATTGCTGAAGCTATGCATCCGGTAATAATAGAGATACTTGAAGCCATAAGAGCGACGCTAGAGCTGACACCGCCTGAACTTGCTGCGGATGTAATGGCAAACGGTATAGTATTGAGCGGAGGCGGAGCCCTGATATCTGGTTTAGACAGATATTTAAGTGAAAAGACTGGCAATATACCTGTAAGAGTTGCAGATAAACCGCTTGAATGTGTAGCATTGGGAGCTGGTAAGATGCTGGACAAATTAGACTTTTTTAAAGGTATAACCAAGGTATAAGGAGTGAGGCTTGAAACTTCTGAAAAACAGAAAATTCCAGATAATACTGATAATCGCGGTATTTATTGTAGTAGCTGTACTATCAATAAATCGATTCAGCGGCGTGAATATTATAAGGAATATTGTTACAATACCAATAACCTGGGTTCAAAAAGGAATTAAAAAGGCGGACGATTACTTCACGGAGAAAAGATTTACAAAAAAGCAATATCAAGATTTATTGGAAGAAAATGAAATACTAAAGGCTGAAAATGAAGACCTTCGTGAACAAAACGCAGGTTTGTCTTTTCTTAAGGATGAAAATCAACTTTTAAGAGAAGCACTGCATCTAAAGGAAATTTTTGACGGTTATGATATTATAGGAAGTAATATAATGGGTTCTGATCCTGGAAATTTCGTTTACAGGTATAAGATAGACATAGGTACTAGGGACAAGGTAACATTGGATATGCCAGTTGTAGCAGCAAACAATGCTCTTTACGGCAGAGTATATTCAGTTACTTATACTACTTCAGTCATTATCCCAATAATTGATGAGAATGCAGGAATAAGCGGTTGGATATCAAAAGACAATGGTGGGCATGTCAACATAAAAGGTGACATAAGATATAAGGAAAAAGGATTGTGCCTTATTGAGAATGTTTCAGACAATGTAGAGCTTGTTGTAGGTGATGTCGTAGAAACAAGCGGTTTAGGTGGAATATATCCTAAGGGTATACTAGTTGGTGTTATAACACAGATTTTTTATGATGAAATTACCAATGAAAGATATGGTGTTTTAGAACCTTATGTGGATTTTAATTCTATAAATACAGTATTCATTATGATGGAGAAACTGGAATAAGATGTACAACTATAAATGGTATGCATATCTTTTAATCTTAGCTAATCTTATACTTGAACCATTTATATCAAAATGGTTTTCAATAGGCATGGCTTACCCTGATATTCTTTTAATCCTTATGCTTATGCTTTCCATGGGGAAAAAAGATAATCAGATAATGATAGTATCAGCTGCAACTGGCTTTATATATGACATGCTATATTGCAGATTTCTTGGACCTATGACAATTCTGCTTTTTCTGAGAGGATTGCTTTCAATAGCTGTCGGCAGAAGGTTCAAAAAGGAGAATGTATTAATACTCACCATAACAGGATTTGTCACATCATTTATCTCTAGAATGTATACTATAATGCTGTCTGTAGGCGTAAAAGATTTTTTCAGAGGATTCAAGATTTTTATCATAGATATAGGGTTTTCTTCTGTTTATACTGCATTGATAATAGGATTGATTACTACAATAATGTTTTTAATATTTAATTCGTACGGAAAAAGGAGTAATAGGTTGTTATATGGACGGAATAACAAAATTTCTTAAGAATAGATATTTCATTTTAGCATTAATCATGCTCCTAATCATGATACTTTTCTTAGGAAAACTCTACAAGCTTCAAATAATAGATGGTAAACTTTATATCAGTCAATCTGTAATACGCATAGAAAGAAGATATGAGATAAAAGCATCAAGAGGTAATATTTATGATCGAAATGGAGTGCTTCTTGCATATAATCGTGAATGCCAAAATGTATATCTTACTAAAGCATTTACAGCAAGTGAAAACCTTAATCCTGCTTTACTCTGTCTTTATGATCTTTTAACATCTAATAATGAGAATTTTTTAAAAAGCTTAACATCAGTATTGGAGTATAATCAAGAATACGAGACATTTGTTTTTAATAAAAATTGGACAAAACAGGACCTTCTGAATTGGCAGACTAGAAATGATCTTTTTGCTCGTTCTGAAACAGCCGTCCAATATGATGCAAATGAATTTTTCAAATATCTTCGAAAGTATTTTTACCTAGACAATAAATATTCTGATCTTGACGCTTATAAGATTATAACCTTTAGATATGAGATATTAAAAATGAGGCCGGATTATATTTCAGGATATATAGAAATAGCAACCGATGTATCTTTAGACACTGTTGCATATATTACAGAAAACAGTCACAAGCTCGGAGGTGTGAATGTAAGGAAGAGTTATCTGAGAGCTTATACAGAAGATGCGGTTTTTGCAGCGCATATAGTAGGATATGTCGGATTGGTATCTGATAATGAAATGTCACAGGACGAGACTCTCAAAGTGGACTCTATGATTGGAAAAATGGGTATAGAGCAGTACTGTGAGGATTATTTGCGAGGAGAGGATGGATATGCAATAGTAGAAACAGATGTGTCAGGAAAAGTTCTGTCTGTTATTGAAGGTAAAAAACCTGTAAATGGAAATGATATATATCTGACTATTGATATTAAATTACAGAAAGCATCACTTGATGCTCTTGATGTCACAATTGAGGAGATAATATCAAAAGCAGATGGTACGAAAAATTTCGGAGATGCAAATGCTGCTGTGGCAATAGTGATTGATGTTGACTCAGGCGAATTACTGGTATGTGCAAATAACAAATATTTTGATCCTTCATGGTTTATTAATAATGATGAGGAATCAGTTAATAAAAGGCTTGAAGCTATTACTGATGAAGTTAATACACCTATGTTTAACAGAGCGATTCAGGCATTATACACTCCAGGTTCCATATTTAAGCCGATAGTTGCAATTGCTGGACTTGAAAGCGGTGCTATTACTAAGGATACTTTAATAGAGTGTAAGATGAAGACTGATATCGGAGGGCATAATTTTACATGTTTAAACTGGCATGGGAAAATAGGGGTCATTAAGGCAATTGAACAGTCCTGCAATATTTTCTTCAATCTTTTAGGAGTGGAAACGGGAATAGATACGATTGACACATGGGCAAGGGCATTCGGACTTGGAGTGAAGACAGGAATTGATCTTCCCAATGAAAGCAGAGGTATTATAAGCAGCAAGGAATACAAGATGCAGACATTCAATGAATCTTGGTGGATTGCTGATACAGCCCAATCTGCTATAGGCCAGTTATACAATAATTTCACACCTATACAGATAGCAAGCTACACCGCAACTCTTGCAACATCGGGAAAAAAATATAATCCTCATGTGATATTGAAGATCGTAGATGCAGAAGGAAATACTCTTTATGAGGGCGATAAATCATATACAGATATAGGTCTATCGCAACAGACTGATATTACAGTACGAGAAGCCATGAAACTAGTTGCAAAAGAAGGTACTGCAAGCAGGATATTTGCGAAATATCCAATGCAAGTAGCGGCAAAAACTGGAACCGCAGAAACTGGTTATGAAATTGATTCCTCTTCAAACGGTCTTTCCATTGCATATGCACCTGCAGATGTACCTGAAATTGCTGCATGTGTAATAATTGAAAAAGGAGTATGGGGATCCTACACGGTTCCTGCAATAATGAGGATATTTAACGAATACTTTGATATAGAACTTGAAGAAGAGATAGTAGATGATACTCTGGTTACAAATGAGCAGTAGGAGGAAAGCATGAAAGGTCTTATACAGGTTTATACAGGAGACGGAAAAGGAAAGACAACAGCATGCGTAGGCGCTGCTATAAGAGCTGCAGGGCAGGGTATGAAGGTATATTTTGTTCAGTTTCAAAAAGGTTATGAGAGCGGAGAACTTAATGTTTTAAGGAAAATCGGTAACATAAATGTAAACAGGATATGCAGTTTCAGGAAATTTTATTATAACATGGATGATGAAGAAAAATCGCTATATTCAAAAGAACATAAACAGGCTTTTAATTCTGTTAAGGAAATGGTAATGAAAGAACCATTGGATTATGACATGCTGATTTTGGATGAAATAATTGGAGCAGTATCTTTAGGTGTGATTGAAGAGGATACTCTTATAGATTTTCTAAAATCTAAACCTCTTCATATGGAAATACTCCTAAGCGGGAGAAATGCTTCAAATAAAATTATTGAAATAGCAGACTATGTATCTGAAATTAAGTGTATAAAACATCCTTTTGAACACAGCATTGCAGCTAGAAAAGGTATTGAATACTGATTATTTAGTATCCCAATGTTTGAAAACGGTTATCATATTATCATAAGGATCAAATGCATTCCACTCGCACTGTGCAAATGCACCGGTTCTTTTTTTGTTTTTTCTGATAATTGCATCAGCAACCCTGTCAACAGCTTTTTTTACATCCTCAGTAGTGCCGAAAGGCAATATGTATTGTCTGTCGATTTCTCCCCAGAAACAGATCTTGTCACCATATAAATCTACAAGTTTCTCGATATCCATACAAAATAGCTGTGAGTTAATAGCATCAACGCCAATCTCAATAAGATCAGGATAAATCTGTTCAATAAAACCATCAGAATGGAAGAATACATATTTGCCTCTTGAGTGAGCAAGATCACAATAATCCTTATACATCGGTTTAAACCATTCCCTCCAGATTTCCGGATTTATTAGAAGGGAGATCTGTGTACCCCAATCATCCATAAAAGAAAAACCATCAACATCAGTTCTTGTAACCATTTCTAGTTCTTTCATATAAAAATGATGAAGTCTGGAAAGCAGCTTCTTTATCTTAGGTTCTTCTGTTGCCAAATCTATGAAAAGTTCTTCAGTACCTCTCATAAATTGGGCTCGTTCAAATGGGCGTATATGGGTGTTAGCAAGCATGAATTTGTCTGATACAGCACACTGACGATTAACATAATCCTTATTGAAACTTTCCAGTATTTCATATGGCATGATATATCTGTCTATATTGTTAATATCAGAAAATATAGCTTTTTTAACTTCACCGACGACTCCTTGTTCAGCTACCTCGAAAGTACATCCGAACTCATCTGTGTATTCTGGCATCATGTATTGGATGCCTTTTTCATATCGGCTTTTTGAAAATCCTAAATCAGGATTAGCGATATCGAAATCCATATTTCTAAATAATTCATCATGCTGTTCTTTTCTAAAAACCTTTACATTCGGTAATAACCAAAGTGTCCGTGGGAACCTGTCTATACTCTTATGCTTAAGAACATTTATCACTCGTGTACGTGAATCCATATGAAACCTCCAAACAAACATGAGTATAACATAAAAATATATTATATGAAGTATAAGTGATAATTTTTAAGGATTATTTTCAAAACTTTACATAACAAAGCAGTTAATATAAAATAAACAGATAGAGGTAATCAAATGATTTGTATATCAGATGAATGGAAAGATTATGAATTAATAGAGACAGGTAATGGCGATAAAACAGAAAGATGGGGAACATATATATTAAGAAGACCTGATCCTCAGTGCATTTGGCCATATCCAAAAATAAGCAAAGTTAATCCTGACGGCATTTACAACCGTTCCAATACTGGAGGAGGAAGCTGGCAATGGAAAAAGCCTGTTCCCCACAGATGGCAGATCAGTTACAAAAAATTAAAATTTTATGTAGAGCCTACTGGGTTTAAACATACCGGCCTTTTCCCTGAACAAGCATATAACTGGGATTTCCTTATAGATAAGATACAAAAAGAAAATATAAAGAGAAACGGGCAGGTGAATGTCTTAAATCTTTTTGCGTATACAGGAGGAGCAACTGTCGCATGCTCGTATGCAGGCGCTTCAGTATGCCATGTAGACGCATCTAAAGGCATGGTCTCAAGAGCAAAAGAAAACGCTCATTTATCAGGACTATCTGATACAAAGATAAGATATATAGTGGATGATGTAGTGAAATTTGTTAAAAGGGAAATAAATAGGAATAATAAATACGACATAGTCATAATGGATCCGCCTTCATATGGAAGAGGGCCAAAAGGGGAAATGTGGCAAGTTGAAGACAGCTTGTATTTTCTTGCTGATTTATGTACCAATGTCTTAAGTGACAAACCAATAGCTTTTATGATAAATTCTTATGCATCTGATATATCTATGACATCAGTAGAGAATATTTTAAAACTTACTATTGAGAAGAAATTTCCAGGAAAAACAATGTCTTATGAACTAGGCTTAAAACAGTCGGATAACGCTATTATATTACCTTGCGGATATACTGCAAGATGGGAGAGTATTTGAACATTCTATTTGAGGATAATCATATAATTGTAGTGGAAAAAAAAGCTGATCAGCCTGTAATGAAGGATGCATCTAATGATTATGACCTTCTTACTCAAGTCAAAGATTATATAAAAATAAAATATGATAAGCCTGGGAATGTTTATGTCGGGCTTGTGCACAGACTAGACAGGCCGGTAGGTGGTGTTATGGTGTTTGCCAAAACATCTAAGGCAGCATCTAGACTGAGCGAGGAAATAAGGAATAATAAAATAATTAAAAAATATCGGGCTGTTGTACTTGGCAGGATGAGTAGTACGGCAGGCATATTGGAACACTGGATGTATAAGGATGAAGGGAAGAAGACTTCATATATAACAGATAAAAGGAATTCAGATGCAAAGTATGCAAAATTAAGCTATACAGTATTGAAGACATCCGGTGGATATTCATTACTGGATATTGATCTTCATACAGGACGTCACCACCAGATAAGGGTACAGCTATCCAACACCGGTAATCCTATTTATGGTGATATGAAATATGGAAATGGACCTAAAGGGCATATTGCATTGTTCGCATATTATCTTGAATTTACTCACCCTGTGACAAGAGAGATTATGAAATTCTCTTGTGAACCTGATTATAGCATTCCGCCCTGGCCTCTATTTAGATAATTTATTTTGTTATTTATTTCTTCTTTTGTAACAGCAGTCAATCCGGTAAATTGTTTTGATAAAGCCTGCTTGAAAAGCCTTACTGCTTCATCATACTGACCTTGCGAATTGGAAACCAGAGCAGCATTGTAATAAGCTTCAGGGAAATTCAAAGGTTCATCAAGAAGTTCATCATACATTCTTTTTGCTCTGTCAATATCACCTATCAAATAATATGTATATGCTAGATTATCTTTTATTCCTTTACTGCTGGAATTGTACTGATAAGCTTTTTTATTTAATTCGAGAGCTTTATTCAGATCGTTTGAGAAAGTCAGTACAGTCCCATATGATACGTAAATATTTGTAGATTCAAATTTTTCAGTTATTTTCTCAAAAATTCCAATCGACTCATTTATCTTTCCTAGTTTCCATAAGGCTAATGCTTCATTTGAGGAAAAGGCAATTAACTGATCCTCACTCATATAGCGATTCCGATTTTCATTGGTAATCTCTATAGCTTTTTCATATTTACCCGCTTTAAGGAGCATATAAATAAAAATGTTAGCTGTATCAACAGTAGAGTGCTTCATTTTATATGCTTTATAAGCAGGCAGTAAAGCTTTTTGAAACTCACCTTTTTTATCATAATATCCTGTCTGTATAAGACGTATATTTTCAAGTTTAATATATATGAAGATTACTAAGTATACTGCAAGAACAATACCAAAAATCAACCACTTTCCGATCAGCGCGAATATTAAGCAGATTAATGGGAAAGCAGCAAATAGTATTATATTGGTTAGCAGCTTTTTGTTTTTTAGTTTTTTTTCTATATTACTGTCCGTATTCATTATTTTCCTTTTCCATAAAATTAATGGCTGCAGCTACGAAAGCTTTCATTAGAGGATGTGGGTTTGTTGGACGTGACTTAAATTCCGGTTGATACTGAGCTAGTATATAGAAGGGATGTCCTTCAAGCTCCATAACATCAATTAAATCTTTATGCATGCCGCTAACTTTCAGGCCTTTCTGTTCCATTATATCTGTAAAATTGTTATTAATCTCGTATTTATGCTTATGTCTTTCAGAAAATGGTTTTGAACTGCCATATATCTCACTTAATTTGGAATTTTTGACTGGTTCGCAAAGATAACCGCCAACACGTCCCTCACCTTTACTTAACATTACTACATTTTGTTTTGTATCTGTTATAAATTCCTGGCTATGCGCATAAGTAATTCCGCACACATTTCTTGCAAATTCAATAATAGCAGTCTGCATGCCCAAGCATAAACCTACATATGGGATATTGTTCAATCTAGCATATTCTGCAGATTTTATCATACCTTCTATTCCTTTGTCTCCAAAACCTGCAGGCACCAGTACTCCATTAATTCCTTCAAAAAATTCATTAATATTATTATCATTAATTAAAGAAGGGTCTATCCACTTTATATCTATTGATGAATGGTTATAGAAACCGCCATGCTTTAATGCTTCACAGACAGATAAGTATGCTTCATGAAAAGCTACATATTGTCCGACAAGAGCTATCCGTACATTTTTTTGAGGATTATTAAGCTCATAAATTATCTTATTCCATTCTGATAAGTCAAGATTGCGTTTTTTAAGATTTAATTTTTTCACTGCAATGTCAGCAAACCCCTCGTTTGCAAGAAGAACAGGAATTTCATATATGCTTGAAGCATCTATATTCTCAATTACACAAGCTGGGTCAACATCACAAAAAAGAGCGATTTTGTCTTTTATCTGTTTTGTAACATGCCTTTCAGACCTGCATACGATAATATCCGGTTGTATGCCTAAACTTCTAAGCTCTTTTACTGAATGTTGTGTAGGTTTTGTTTTCAGTTCATCTGATACTTTTAGATAGGGAAGAAGAGTTACATGGACATATAAAACATTTTCGTGACCTTTTTCCAGTCCTACCTGCCGTATGGCTTCTAAAAATGGTTGTGATTCTATATCACCCACAGTCCCACCAATTTCCGTAATGGCGACTTGCACTCCTTTTTGCTCGGCATTTTTATATATAAGGCTTTTAATTTCATTTGTGATATGAGGGATTACCTGTATTGTTCCACCGCCATAGGCACCTGAATATTCTCTTTTTCGAATGGTGTCATATATCTTTCCAGCAGTAAAACTGCTAAGATAATCAAGGTCTTCATCAATAAATCTTTCATAATGGCCTAAATCCAAATCTGTATCTATTCCGTCTTCAGTAAGATAAACCTCCCCATGCTGATATGGGCTCATAATACCAGGATCTACGTTAATATAAGGATCAAATTTTTGAAGTGCTACCTTATATCCCATTGTCTTAAGGAGCCTACCTAAAGAAGCGGCTGTTATCCCCTTACCTAATCCGGATACGACGCCGCCAGTTACAAATATGTGTTTTATTGCCATTCTTCACCCCATACGGTTTTTTTTATTTTACATCGCAAATAGCTTTTCTGTCAATAAGCAACTGGTAAAAACACAGTATATTCACTCAGATATTGATATTAATTTTTGATGCATATAGAATATAGATGTAATTGTGCTGGAGGTAAAATGGCTCGTTTATGTAAAAGTTGCGGGATGAAGAATAGTTTTGGTTCTAGATATTGTGAGGAATGCGGTCAAAAGCTAGAAGTTAAGCTTGAAGTTCCTGTCATTAAGAAACCTATTCAGGTTAATAAGAATGCGATAATAACCTTATTTTCAATAATAACATTAATTTGTTTACTGATTGTCATAATAAGTTCTTTTGGCAGTATTGAGCAATCACTTGATTTATACTTTAGAGGCGTGCAGAAGAATATTACTGAAGATTTCATGTCAGCATTTCCTCCACAGGTAGAGAGGTTATTTACTGAAAAAAGCATTATTGACGATATTAGATACGAAGATTTCAAAACAAAATTTGATGAAGATTACGCATATAACTATGACCGATATGGAGAACGGTTTCGTGTAAGATATACTATAAAAGTTAAGGAATACTGGTCAAAAGAAGAAATCAATTTACACAAGAAACAATTATATGATATATGGCGAATACCAAAATCCTCAGTAAAAGATATAATAACAGTAAATCTGCATGTAGTGCTTAGAGGATCCGGGCAGGAACAATCCTATACCATGGCAGTTGATATGTTGAAAATATATGGGAAATGGTATATTTACCCTGATTATGATGCTATTTTACACCCTATTCGCTAATTTTTATGTAAAATCATTTTTTTATTTATTTATACAGATTATTGCGTATAAATATTATTTTGTGATATTATATTATCGTATACAATACATATATAGAGAGGGGTAGCACATTATGAAATGTATAAATTGTGGCAATGAACTGGAAGACAATGCGAAATTCTGTGCAGGTTGCGGTACAGCAGTTGAGGAAGTCAAACCAGTTGTTAATGAAGCAGTTGAACCGGAAAAAACTGTTGAACAGCCTGCTAAAAACGTAAATAACTGCAAAAATTGCGGAGCTTCTTTAGAAGAAGGAGCGAAATTCTGCCCGACATGCGGAGCAACAACCGTACCGCAAGCTGTTATTTGTAAAAATTGTGGGACAAAGGTTGAACCTGGTGTTAAATTCTGTCCAACATGCGGAACGCCGGCATCAGCTTCGGCACCAGGAGTAAACCCTGCGCCTTTTGCAGCTATGCCAAATGTAGGGCCTCAACCTGGAGCGAAGGAGACTTTTGAAAAATTGAATAAGACTCCAGATACTACAAGCGAATTTGATCCTGAAGATATAGCGATGTTTAAACGTATTTCAATTGTCGCATATTTGGGGCTTTTAGTTCTTATTCCTATTCTTTGTTTCCCAAAGTCTAAGTTTACTAGGTATCATTCAAATCAAGGCTTGATACTTGCAATAATCGAAGTAGCCTTCTACATAATTATGGGCATACTGAATCTTCTTCTTGGAAGAATGCTTTTCTTCCTTATACTTTTAGGAATAATAGCATTTGCCGGTTCAGTAGTAGTCATATACCTTATGGTAGTTGGTATAGTAAACGCCGCAAAGGGAAGAGCAAGAGAGCTGCCTGTAATTGGAAAATTCAGACTGCTTAAATAATAAGTTTTCTCAACATACTGTAAAGTAACTCAGATTAAATGATAAAAGGATGGTTTTTTTCATCCTTTTGTTGTTTTATGCAGTTCTAATAGAAATATATTGAAATAATTCATACTTTTAACTGAATTAGATTTATATTATAAAATTTTATGCTAGAATTACTTTAATTGTTTTAAGAGGAACTTATATATGAATACTCCAGTAACATTAATTAACAAGACTGTGCTTACTAACAACATATCATCTATGCAGGCTCTTATGAATAAGAACTCGAAGCTGTTGATGCCCATGATGAAGACACACAAGAGTACAGAAATCGCTAAAATACAGCTAAACACAGGATGTTTCGGTTTTTTGTGTGGAACTATTGAAGAATGCATTGCCGCATATACCATCAATACAAAGAACATTATGTATGCATACCCAGTAATCAATATCGATAATATCAAAATTCTAAGCAAAATTGCACAGCACTGTAATATGATTCTAAGATCAGATTCATATGAATGCGTAGATATTACTCAGGATCTTGCAAGAAAAAGCGGGATATGTTTTGGTATGACAGTAATTGTAGACAGCGGATTACACAGATTCGGACTTGATCCATATAAAGCTGCCAAATTAGCTGAGTATATAACAAAGAAGTCAAATATACGTTTTCTAGGGTTCTCAACACATCCTGGACATGTCTACCAGAAGACTAAAGATCAGGTTGCTGAAGTTGCTAATGATGAATGCGAAAGCCTCAAAAAAGCAGAAATGGAAGTTCGAAAATATGGAATTGAATCTGTATATATCACTAGTGGAAGTACGCCTACCGTAAAATTATCTGTTGAAAGCGATTTAATTAATGTATTTCATCCTGGTAACTATGTTTTTAATGATTATATACAGATGATATTAGGTTCAGCTAGTGAAGAAGAATGCGCGTTATATGTATCTGCTTGTGTTATATCCAATCCGGAAAAAGGTATATTCATCATTGATGCAGGAGCAAAATGTCTGGGTCTGGATAAAGGAGCACATGGAAATGCAGCTATAAGTGGTTATGGATATGTCAAAAAGCATCCTAAAGCCATTATCACTTCATTAAGTGAAGAAGTCGGGATAATACATGCAAAACAAGAGGAGTTTAGAATAGGAGATATAGTACAGATAATACCGAATCATTCGTGTGCGACTGCGAATCTTACGAGCAGGCTTTACTTTGAACAAAATGATAATACCGATAATGAATACATAAAGGTTGATATACGAAGCAATAGTTACAGCTTTCAAATATAATTTTTGTAAAGGGAATTCTTGATATAATCAATATTTAGGATATTAAAGCGGGAATCCTCGGTTATTCAATTGCCGAGATGAAAGCGCTGTGATTTATATGGTAAACAATAAATCGAATAAATGTTCGTTATTGTATTGAATTGTATACTGCTTTCTGTTATACTACATATATGAAAGAAAATCTTATTCACACAAGGACCTGCGTCTACAACATTAACTGCCATGTGGTATGGTCTGTCAAGTATCGCAGTAAGGTTTTATCAGCTGAGATT
>Ga0116149_1000323_pt1 | contig 62875 bp, 48 predicted proteins | sample AD_UKC057_MetaG_FD_89787 | JGI IMG/M metagenome (GOLD analysis project Ga0116149, IMG submission 89787) | Active sludge microbial communities of municipal wastewater-treating anaerobic digesters from USA - AD_UKC057_MetaG | ecosystem: Engineered > Bioreactor > Anaerobic > Digestate | place: USA...
AGAAAACGGTCGTCGGCGCGCAGAAACCGGAAACGGAGATATACTTTCACGACGGATCGGACGCGATGTATACAGTGAAGGACAATGTGGTTGTTGAAAGGTTCCTCATGGGCGCGGGAATAGTCGAACCTCTGGCTGTTTATAGATTAGACGGTTCTTACTATTTCCACACAGACACCCTCGGCAGCGTCGCCGCCATCACAGACGAAGACAGCGAGACAAGAAACCAGTACGCTTACGAATCTTTCGGCAAACATTTAGTATCGTGTCCGTCGCATTCATTTGGCAAGTCATGCATTCCAAACGCCTCCACCTACACAGCCCGCGAATGGGACGATGACCTGCAACTATATAATTATCGTTTCCGCTGGCAGGACCCGATTTTAGGAAGGTTTAATCAGGAAGACCCGATAAATAGTTATAGAAACAATTATTTCTATGTTGATAATAATCCTATAGATTACGCGGATCCATTCGGATTGAAGAAAAAAGGCACTGGGCAAATAGGTCTTGCAGCGTCTGGAGGGAGCTCTGGAGGGGGAGGAACCGTTGCATTTGGAGTAATAGTGGATCGAAACGGTGGCTCTGGTGTTTTTTATACCTATGGAGCTGGCGCACAAAAATCGACAACTCCTACAGCATCTGTAGGAATTCAACTTACAGTAACCAATGCCAAGAACAGTACTGATATTGGTGGACTAGGAACTGAGGCGGGCGGTTCTGGTACATTCGGTGCATTGGGTGGTGCAAACGTTACTGTTGAATTCGTTGCAGGGAGTGGGTATGAAGGAGTCGCTGGTACAGTTGGTACTGGTTTCGGACCAGCTGAAGGACATGTGTATGTTACAGAAACACGAGTCATAACAACTAAGACTATTAAAGAAAAAGCTGTTTCTTATTTTACTGTTATGTATTCAAACTTTTGTTCCGAAGTTGGAATGCCTAAATAGCTATTAAGGAGTTCGAATCATGTGGATCATAATGGGATTTGCTATGACATTGGGTTTCATTTTTATATTTATTTCATATAAAACAGATGATTACACCAAGAATAACTATCCTGAATTTTGGAAAGAATTAAATGATCCTAAAAAATTCTGGAAGAGAAATCAATTGTGGGCAGAATCAGAATTGGCAAAGAATGATTCGACCATAAAAAAATATACAGCATATGCAAAATCGTGTTATATATTGGTTGCATTATCATTTGTAGCAATGATATTCTACTGGATCTTTTTCTGGTGACGCCAACCATATTGATGGTTTTATGGCAAACAGAAATGGAGTGGCGCAAATGGGGTTCAGAGCTTTCACGACGGATCGGACGCGATGTATACAGTGAAGGACAATGTGGTTGTTGAAAGGTTCCTCATGGGCGCGGGAATAGACGAACCTCTGGCTGTTTATAGATTAGACGGTTCTTACTATTTCCACACAGACACCCTCGACAAAGTTAGGGTCAGGCCGAGACTATTGACAGGTTAAGCCGATGTTGAAAGAGTTTAAGAGGCGTAAGGGGCAACAAAAACGACAAAGGTCATCGGGAATGCAAATATGTGTCAATAGTCTCGGCCTGATCCCAATATTTATGACCCCAATATTTACTCCGGCAATAGCGGCGCGCGTTACAGCCCTGAACTCTTGCGTATCGCCAGAAGAATTTTCGGCGAGAGCAACGTCTGGGTCGAAACCGACAGACAGTAGCTGCGCCTTAGCGTTAATGCGGTCAATCGCCATGCGCGGGTCTTATCGCAAACATTTCCCGAATTGTTTAACGGATTTGAATTGACTTATTCGCGCATCCGCAAAGTTATGAAACCTACAATGTTGTTCCGATCTGATAGCTAGCGCAGTTCGCTGGCCGGAGGAAGGTTGTACACGGATTTAAGCCATTCTTTTAGATCAGATTCGAGTTGAGGATTTAGAAGAATGATGCTGAGGTGGCCGTGAGGGTATCGCTTCAGAACAGGTTTGTCCCAAGAATGCCAGAGGTTTTCTGTCACTTCCTCCGGAACCATAGCGTCGTAGATTCCGTGAGCGATAAAAATTCTTTCCGGCGGCAGCAAAGGTTTCAGATTCGGCAAAGACATGCCCGCCAAAGTGTCCTTGTATTTAGTGATGAGGCGGGCGGCCCTCGGATTCTCTTTTTCGAACAGCCTTCCGAGCCTGCTTGTTTTGAAAATCTCGCCGAGGTCGGAGGCGGGGCATACCAGCACCGCGAAGTCCACCAGCGGCTCTACGCACGCCATCAGGCCGCTTAACAGGCCGCCGAAAGAAACGCCCATGACGCCGACCAGCCGCGCGCCTTTTTTCTTTTTCGCCCAGTTTGCCACCGACATCACGTCGAAAAGCGACTGCCGCATCGTCTCCATCGTGTGAATGGCGTCTTCTTTGAATGTGTGTTCGCCAGCGAAAGAGTCCTTCGGCGTTCGGTTCATGTGATAGGGCAGGTCGGGCATCGCGCAGTTGATACCGTCGCGCACCAGCAATCTGCAATACCTGTCGAACAGCAGGTAAGACTCCATCCGCCAACCGTGAAGAAGTATCACCATCGGCAGGTCGGGCCGACCGTGACGCTCGTAATACCGCCCGTGAACGACATTGTTCGCGCGATGCCTCGTGTACACCGGACTGTCGAACTGAAAACGCATAATGTTATAGTTGCGGCGCGCCGAAGGCGAGGATATCTTCATATCCGGCACATAACCGGGATTCTTAAAGTATTCGAGAGGCTCTCGCGCGTTTTCGTTCTCGACGTATTCTTCAAGGCTGCCGATAGCAGCCGCCACCTCGGCGGCGTTCTTCTGCTTGCCCATATACATATAGGACATTTCGTCGATCGATCTGACCAGATATTCCCATAACATGCGAAAATTATGGCCGGAGCCAATCTTTTTGTCAAAGAGACCCGCATTAATGTATAATGACGCTGACGACCGAGCGCGCGGCGAGCAACGCGCGTCTCTGTCGCGGGAGCGACTCTCTCTATTCTCGGAGGTGGCGGCTGATGCCCGAAAGTGTCAAATGCCCGTTCTGCAATTATGAAACGCCTTATCCCACCCGCGACAAAGTGTTCGAGTGCATGGGCGAATGCTATTCCACCTACACTCTTGCCGGCGTCGACGACGACAGAATCCGCATGAAGATGCGCCTCATCGAAGTCTTCTTTCTGGATCATGGCGACACGCCTATGATCGCTCCCGATGAAATCGATTCCAAATGCGAATTCAAAACCATTCCCGCATGCGTCGCCGATGAAATAATTGTCTTCTCCCGCCAGAAACGCGTCGAGGAGCACGAAATCGACAAACTCAAGAACGCCGACGAGATTGAGATTGAGATCGGCATCGACACGCTCGAAAGGCTGCGCGCGGCTTTAGACCGCTTCGAGCGCGACATCAACGACGATTCTACTCCCAAAGAAAACCTTATAAACGAAATCAAACTTGTTGAGACAATAGCGCGCGTTATCAGGGAAAAACTGGAACTATCGCTTTGAAAACCGCGCGCCGCGCCTTAACTTTATTTTTCTTCTCATTGTCATTCGCAGTGTTCGCCGTTAGTTTCGCCGTATGCGCTCAAAACGACATAGACGGTTCAGCGGCTCAAGATAAAAGAACCTGCGTCGTTAGGGTCAATGACGAGGCCGGCTCCGGTTTCGGGTACGCCGCTCAAGCCGCACTATCTGAAATCCTGAGGCTGAACGGTTGCGAAACTGTCGACGCCTCTGACTCCGCGCCGCTCTCTGAACGCGATGTCGTTGAATTCATTTATACCATTGAAAGATTTAAGACCAAGAAGAAAATCAACCCGAAGGGCGCTTTGCTGGCGGGCGGCATTTCATCCGCTTACGTCAACTCCGTGACAGTTTCAGCCCGCCTTGAAGCGGTCTCAGGCGGACAATCTTCTTTCAGCAAAGAAGCGGAATACGAAAACAATCCGCAAGAGATATATTCGGCGTGGCGGCGCGCGGAAGGAACAAAAAAACGCGCCTCCGAGTATGCGGCTTTCGAACTGGCTTCGGATTTCATCGTCGAATCAGAATGGATGGAAAATGGAAAAAAACTAAACAGGCCCGCGTCTCCGCCAAGCGATCTTCTCACGAAAGACAGCGATGTCTGGTCGTTTGTGGCGGGAGGATTCGCGGGAATAGCGATTCATGAAGCGGGGCATTTCGCAGGCGCCGCGTTGACCGGACACAACGCGCGGTTCAAGGGAAACGATTCCCGCACATTCACAGCAGGCCCTGAGCTTTCGCTTTTCGCCTCTCTACTGTTCTCACATAGGACTGGAAAAGACATGCTTCTGCCGCTGCTGCCGGACGTCGTTTACGACTTCGACGTGTTCGAGACTTCGGCTGGACTTGAATACGCGGACAAGAACGGAGCTCCGATATCGAACGGCGCGAGGGATCACTCTCTGCTCTCGTATTCCGGCGTGATGTTCCAGACTTTCGCCAACGAGATAATCCTTACGCGGCGGCCCGACCTTATAGAGCATGACGATCCATTTGCGAAAGGCGTTTTCTTCATTAATGTCGTTCTGCCCGTGTTCTATATAGCGCACGGCTACTCGGACCCTAACAGCGATTTGCTGTTGTTGCAGAAGAGTTCGGGGCTGGACAGATGGCAGGTGAACGCGATGGTCGCCGCGCCCGCCGCTCTGGACGCATACAGGTTTTACCATCCTGAAAAGAAAAAGTTGCGAATTTACTCGCGCATAGCCAAACTTATTCCTGTTATTGTGTGCCTGACCAGATGAAAGCCGAAGACTGAAATCCGACGAAGGCGCATAATGGCGGCGCGGCTCGCGGCGCCGCCGGAGGATATTTGAATATCAAGACCCTCACATTTACCAGTTATTTCTACCTGATGTCATACGCTTTCGCCGTCACCATAATCGGTCCGTGCAACGCTGGGATAGACGCGGATTTCCATGCGGGCGAGCGCGCTATGGGGGCGCTTGTTTCAGTTCATTTCATAGGATTCATCGTCACAACCCTCTATGCGGGATATCTCATCGACCGTATAGGCCTTAAGCCGGTCATGGTCGCCGGAGTCTCATTGCTTGGCGCGATGCTAGTCGCGTTCGGCCTGTCCCGGTCGCTCACGGCTCTATTTGTTGTAATGTTTATCATGGGAGTCGGCGGCGGCGCGGTGGAAAGCTCGGTCAACGCGCTTGTTTCCGCCATTCACAAAGACACGCGAGTGTACTCTCTCAATCTGTTGCACGTTTTTTTCGGCGTGGGAGCGTTCACATGGCCGATGATAGCGGGCTATCTCCTTGAAACAGGCATGTCGTGGCGGCCTCTCTATCACATGATCGGCGCTTTCTCATTCGCGATGGCTCTTATCGTCGCCGCGCAGAAGTACCCTGAAGCCGAAGCGGGGCAGGCGGTGAAACTCGGCGACGTGTTCGGCATGATAAAAAAACCGACCGTGCTTCTCGTCGGAGGCGTCGTCGCTTTCTACGTCGGCGGCGAGATGGGCATCAACACGTGGGTAGTCAGATATTTCGAACAGGAGCTGCAATTCAAATCCGCCGCTGCTCCCGTCATAGGAATACTGGTGACCCCCAGCTTCGTTCTCTCGTTCTTCTGGTTCACCATGACCGTCGGCAGGCTCGTTGCGACCTTCGCGGGAAAGGTGGTTCCGGACTACATTTTGTTGAGAGTAGTGACCGCGCTGTCCGCGGCGTCGGCGGTGACCGCATTCTTAGTGAGAAGCCCACTCGCCGCCGGGCTTTTCATAGGCCTCACCGGCCTTTTCTTCTCCGGCATATTCGCCACCTCCGTGGCTATCGGCGGCAACAGGTTTCCCGAAAGGCTCGGCATGATAAGCGGCATCGTCATAGGTTTCTCAGGACTTGGAAACGTGCTCTTCAACTATGGGGTAGGGGAAGTGGCCCAGAGAACGGGCAGCATCAGAATCGGCTTGCTCTTCGCATCCGCCATGCTTGTGTGCATGGCCGCATGCGCTTTCTCAATCAAGAAACCCGGCGAAGCCTACAATGGCGACCGTTGAATAATTCCGGTGTCGTCTAATAAAATCGGCAAATCAATCAAGAGCGATATCTTCAGCTTCCGGTTTGGAGTTTCTTCACCAAGTTGTCGAGTTCGGCGGAAAGGTTTTTGAGGGTCTGCACGGCGTCCGCCGCGTTGGCCGCCAAATTGGAAGTCTCCTCTGAAAACGTCAGTATGTCCTTCATTGAAGATTCGACTTGTTTTATCTCGCCTCTGCGCTGTTCGATTGATTCAGTGGTCTGTTTTATAAGAACAGTGACTCCGTTGATGGATTCGAGGATTTTATCGAGCGCCAATCCGGCTCTGTCGGACAATGCGCTTCCTTCGACAACCCTGTTCCTCGCCCGGTCGGTCGATTCGTTCGCTTTCTTGACGCGCTCCTGTATTCGCCTGACGATAGTGGTGATTTCCCGCGTGGACTCGACGCTTTTCACCGCCAGCGAGCTGATTTCCTTTGCGACCACCGAGAAGCCTCGTCCGTAATCTCCCGCGCGCGCCGCCTCGATGGAAGCGTTAAGAGAGAGCAGGTTGGTCTGGTCGGAAATCTCGTCGATGGCTTTCACAATCTCGTCGATTTCGTCCGCGCTCACTTCGAGGTCCTGCATGACCGAATTGATTTCCTCCATCGCCTCGCCGACCTGCCGCATACCGGCAACGGCCTTGCGCGTGGTGTCGCCTCCGGAGGCGGCGTCCTCGTTGGTCCGTTCCGAGAGGCTCAGCATATCTTTGGAGCGAGTCACCACCGCCACCACCGAAGCCGCCATATCGTCCACGAAACGCGAGGTCTTTCTTATGGATTCCGCCTGTCTCAAAGCGCCTTCCTGAAGTTGCTCGGTAATGACCCTGATGTTCGCGCACGTGCTGTCGACGGAAGCGGAGCTTTCGCGAACCTTAGACACGAGAAGCCTCAGCCTCTTGAACATGTGGTTGAGATTCTTCTTGAGGTCCGCGATTATGCCCTGTTCGTCGCTCCTGACGGGCAGTTGAACCGAAAGGTCGCCGTCCGTCGCCTGCGCCACTGTGACGAGAATCTCGCGAACCTGCCTTTCGAGCGTCTCCTTCTGTTCGGAGTCGTTCTGCTTCATCGCCTCTATCTGTTCTATCTTCACCTTGAGGTCCGACGTCATTTGATTCAACGCGCGTCCGACCCTGCTGATTTCGTCCGATCTGCGCGTCTCGAACACCACCGTGAAATCCCCTTCGGACGCGGCTTCGATAACTTTCAAAAGCTGGGAGACTTCTCCTTCGAGATAGCTCCTCCTCGATTTGTTCATCTCTATCATGCTTTGCAGGTCGACAATCATTTCCGAGAGGGCGACGCCCAGCCTGCCGATTTCGTCTTTGTCGTCCCCGGAATAAACCTTCGTGAAATCGCCCTGAGCCGCCGCGCTGATTATCTCAAGCAGTTCGGTGACTTTCTGTTCCAGATACAATCTTTGGGAATTGTCGCGGGCTATCATCGCGTCAAGGTCGGAAATCATCTGGTTGAGCGAGTTGGCGATGGCGGTGAACTCCGCGTCGTCGTCCGAGCATTCGAACCGCGCCGAGAAATCCCCTTTGGCGGCGGCGTCGATGGTGGTCGTAAGCTTAGCCACTTGGGACTCTAGATACGCGCGCTGTTTCTTGTCTTTGTCCACCATCAGGCGCAAGTTGGACACCATAACGTTGAAGGCGTGAGTCAAGCGGCCCACTTCGTCTTTTGAATCCACTGGAAGAGGCTCGACATCCAACGCTCCTGACGCGACGCGGTCCGCGCTCTGCGCCATCTTGATTATCGGAGCGGTCAATTCCTCCGTGAACTTCCGCGCTCGCGTGTACACCGCCGCCAGCATCAGACCCGTGAATCCGACACACGCGAAAAATATCAGAACCAGCGCCCGGCGCACAGCATTGTTGTCCGTCGCTATTATCAGCGAAATGGTTTCCTCGTCCGTCTTTTGCAACTCGACATGCGAGAGGTCCAGCCGCTTGCCTACGAATCGAATCTTTTTTCTGGCTTTTTCTATCTTTTCCGGGACTCCGGCTTTCTTTTTTCTTTTGACTTCCTTGTCCGCAAGAGAAGACGCTATGACTTCGCCGTTACGCGTTATCATTATTTCCGCGCCGATGAGAGAAGACAGCCTTTTGGCGAAGTTATTGTCTAAAAAATAGCCGACCGTGACCGCGCCGACGTTATTGTTGTTGAAGACGACAGGAGACGTGCTAATCAGAGCCGGTTTCCCGTCAACCGCCGTTATAGATTGAGATGACTCGCCTGAAAGCGCCGCGGCCACATAATCGACTCCGCCTTCCTGTTCGGCGAACACGTCCGGCGCGTGACCCTTTGCGATCACAAAGCCGTCCCGCTCATGCACGGTTATTATGTCCACGTTCATATTCTTGAATAGCGGCGTTATAACGCCCAAAACGAGGTGACGGCGGCTGTCGTCCACGCCTAGCCGCACATCGTTGTAAGAAGATATCATCGTCGCGAACGCCATGGAGCCGCGCTTCAAATCCTCATAGTTCGACTTGGCGCTCGACGCCTTTATCCTGTTCTCCCGCTGAATCGTGCTCTGATTCATCCAGAAAAAAACAATGACGATGAACAGCGAGGCGGCCGCTATGGCCACCGGCGGGATAATTGAGGACCTGAACACTCTGGCGCTGATATTCATCTGGCTGGCACCTCTGCCGGAGCAATTTTGTTTAACGGCTCTTGCCGCTCTATCATCCGGCCATGCGCCGGACGACCATATTCAATATGTCATTCTTTAAATAGGAGCACGGACGCGGCCTGCTCGTAAAAACCCGGATCGCGTTCGGCAAACCCGACTTCCGGGATGCCTGTGGCCGGATTGAGCACCGGCGCGCCGAGCGGCGTCGTGGCGTTCCTGTCCAACGACAACAGAACTTCTTTCAACTTGTCCGAAATCCTTTTCGGGAGCCTGTTGGACACCACCCACGCGTCGTTCGGAATCGGCGGCGTAGTGTGAATTATCCTGTAGACATCTCCATACCGCTTCTTATTTATCCTGTAGCTGGTTTCCCATGTGGCCCCGCCGTCCACGACCCTGTTCTTCACTGCCTTTGCCACCTCGTCGTGGTCGCCCAGATAAAAGTATTTTTTGAAAAATGTCTTTGGCTCCAGTCCTTGTTCCCTCATATAAGCCACAGGCATTTTATATCCGGAACTCGAAGTCTGATCCACGAAAGCGAAAACCTTGTTCTTAAGCCCTGAAAAATCCTTGATGCCTGAGTCCTTGTGCGTTATCACATAACCCAGATAATGGTCGCTGTCTTTGCCTTCATAATCGCGGATGGAAGTGGCGATGTAGCGTATATTAGCATTTGCGCGACGCGCTTTTAGGTATGAAATCGCGTTAAGACAGGCGAAATGAACCCTTCCCAGCGATATCTCCCTGACTAATTCGTCGTATGACTGATAAAGCACTATGTCGAATGTTTCGCCTGTCTGCAAATCGATATAGTCTAAAAGCGGCTCGAACATGGCCTTCATTTCAGCCTCTGAACCCCATGGAACCACGCTGAATATGTAATTCTGAGCTGATGCGCGCGCGGTTATAAAAACCGCCGCAAGCGTCACAATCGCAGAAAATACGGCTCTCATTTTCATAAGCATTCAGTATTATACAACCTTGTTTTGAATAAGGCCATATTTGATGAACGCCCGACGGTTCGGATTAAACTCGGATTCGTCGATGGAGCCGACGAACCGGGGCGTCTTTCATAGGACTAAATTGTTTCATCTCGCGCGGAAATGAATTCATGAAAGCCATCCATGTTTTTTCATGGATGCCATGCTCTATTCGCTGAAAAGCGCGCCTTGCGTTCCGCCTTTCATCCGCACCGAACAATCGCTTACGAACCTTAAACCCGGATTCGTCGATAGAGCCGACGAACCGGGGCGATTTTCATAGCGGCGAACTGCTTCGTTGCCGCCGCATTTTTTTGTTCATGAACCCAATGTTCTATTCACTGCAAAAACGCGTCTTGCGCCTCGCATTTCATCCGCTCTGAACAATCGCTTCCGAATCCTAATGACGGATTCGGGTTAAATCAATAAATCGGGGTTAACGAGAGATTTTCGTCAAAGAATCCGGGATGAATCTTTTATTCTGCAATATTTAGAGCCTGACACAGTATCTGCTTCATTTCTTGCAGGTCGAACGGCTTCTGGAGGAAAGCGATTGCGCCTTTCTCAATGAGCGAAGCCGCCGCCCCGTCCTTGCTGTATCCGGAACAGAGCACGATCTTGACGCGAGGATCAATCCTTTTAAGCTCATCGAAAACTTCTGTGCCGTTCATTTCAGGCATTATCATGTCCAGTATCACAACGTCTATCTCGGAGCGTCTTATCCTGAAATAATCGACGCCCTCGGCTCCCGTCGACGCGGTTACGACAGAACATCCGGCTACGCGCAACAGACGCGCCGACATTGATAGAAAATCCTTGTTGTCGTCTATTAATAGAATGGAGCAGCTTTTTTGATCAAACACAGTCGGAGCGGCGTCTGAAACAATCGTTTCCTCCGATCCGCTCACTGGCAGCAGCATCGTGACCGTAGTTCCCTTGCCAATTCTGCTTTCGACTCTTATATGCCCATTGTGGTTGGTTATCACTCCGTGCGCTATATACAATCCCAGCCCTGTTCCGCTTCCCGCCTCTTTGGTCGTAAAAAACGGCTCGAAAACCTTCGAAAGAGTCTCTTCATTCATGCCGTGACCGGTGTCGGCTATGGATATCTTGCAATAGTCTCCGGGAGGCAGAACCGCCTCGCCGGCTCCCATTGTCTTCACATCAATACTGATGCCGCAACACGTTATTACTATTTCGCCAGCGCCCATCATCGCGTCCGACGCATTCATGCAGATGTTCAACAAAGCTTGATTGACTTGGTTTGAATCGACGTTCACCACAGGCGAAGGACGCTGCATTTCGAGCTTAACCTTTACGCTTATCGGCGCTGTCCTTGAGAGTATGTCCGTCAGATCATTGATTAACGCTTCCGCGGAAATAGGACGCACATTCAGTTTCTCTTTTCGCGAGAAAGTAAGCAGCCTCATCGTGAGTTCTTTTGCTCGTTTAGTGATATCCTTGATTTTGTTGAATCTATCCGCGCCGGGCGCGTCGGGATACTGGGCTAGAGCCAAGTCGCAAGTGCCCATTATGACGGCCAGCATGTTGTTGAAATCGTGCGCCACGCCTCCTGTCATCGTTCCTATAGCCTCAAGCTTCTTTGACTGGAACAACTGATGCTGCAACATTTCATTTTCTCGTTGCTTTTTAACAAGATCTGTGATGTCTCGTATCACCGCCGCCATGCACATATCGCTGCCGTCTTCGTTGTTTTTTAATACGAACTTCGTCACAAGAGCGTCTTTCACTTCGCCCGTGTTCATATTCCTGATTTTTGATTGGCCCGTCCACGTTCCTTTTGAGATTAGAGTTGGAAATATATCTTCTCGAATCAATTCGTGTTCTTCGTCGGCGGCTATGTCGAAGACCGACAAATCAGATATGTCGAAATCCTCTTCGAGTCCGATTAGTTTTTTTCCGTTTTTATTTAAGAACAGCAGTTTGCCGTCGATGTCGGACATGCCGATCAAATCGACGCTGTTTTCCACCAGAGCTTTGAACTTTATCAATTCCATTTCCGCGTTTTTCTTGTCTGTGATGTCTCTGGCGACAAAGAGAACGGATTTGACGGAGCCGTTCGACTTAAGAGGGACCGCCACGCAATCGAACCATTCCATCCCGGCGAAATCAACGATGTTAATTTCGCGTCTGAACGGCTCTCCTTTTTCAATGGCCGTTTTGAAGAGATCGAAGACCATTCGATATGAAAAGCCGGAGGGGATGGTAGCGACTCTTTGGCCTAATATGTCTTTGGCGGGCATATTCATTATTTTGAGGATGGATTCGTTGACATATTTGACGGAGCCGTCCATGCCGATGAGGCAGATAAAATCGCTCGAAGATTCGGCGAGGAGGCGGTATTTTTCTTCTGATTCGAGCAGTTTCGCGGTCTTTTCGTCGACTTCAAGCTTGAAATTTTTCAGTTCAGCAGCCATGCGGTTGAAGCCGTTGGCCAGAAGCATCGCTTCGTCGAGAGAGGAAACCCTCACGCGAGCGTCCAAGTCGCCTCTGGAGATGCCGCGCATGGCTGATACGACGTCGAGAATGGGTCGGACTGTAAGGCGGGTCAACAAGACGGCAACGATGGCTCCCAACAGGCAGAGCAACGCCAGCGAAGCGAGATTGCGAGCGAGATTGGCGCGTTCTTCTTCGATGAACATGCTTACGAAGTAGCCCGTCTCAATGCGTCCCCAGTCGGCGCCGTCGACGGTCATAGGCATGGAGATTTTTCCGAACAGCCGCGATTGAGGCGATCTGAAGCTAATGTCTGCTCCGTCAGCGATGCTGGATAACTGCTCGATGTTGGGGATTTCGAGGCCGCGCTTTCTGGCAAGCTCATAGTTGAAGGCGAAGGCGGCGGGCTGCCCTTCTTCATTAAAAACCAAAACATACAGAAGCTGAAGAATTTCAGGCCCTTCGTCTTTGGTGTACAGCCGAAGAACATTTTTCACATAGCTGTCGGTCCGCTTCCAATCAGGCTGAGAGCCGAGAGTGTGAGCGGAGGCAATGAGAGAGGCCATCCGAGCCATTTCGTAGCGGGCTTGCTTCTCTCTTAATCTTAATCCGGAGTTGAGGCTTATGTACGAAAAGACGGCCATGCTGACGAAAAGCAACGCGACCACGAAAACGATTATTTTGGTTTGCAGCCTTAAAGGCGGTCTTTCAGGCGTCTGTTCGCGGTTGTTCATCCGCATGTCCTTTCGAGATCAACGTTTCTTGGCGGCGGCCAGCCTAGCGGAGTTTTCTTCGGCTTCGCCGCGCCAGAATTTGTCTTTCGTTATCTCGGCGATGATTTTCCAACTCCTTGACGCGCCTTCGATATCGCCGCCGCGCTCCTGATTCGACGCGTATCTTTGTATCGACGGCTCAGAGCGGGAAAGGAAGGTTTCGCAATACTTTTTGTCTTTGGAGCCTTTCTTAAGCTTGTCGCAGAGTTGTTTGACCTCGTTGATGTAGGGTCCGTATCCGCGCAGGTCGGTGTAAACGCTTTGCATGTCGAGAAAAAGGAGCGGGCGCGTCTTTAACAGCGAATTGTAAATATCAAGCGCGGCCTCCTTGTTTCCGTTCAACTCGTGACTGCGAGCGATCCTGTAAAGTATATCTTCTTTTCCGCCGGGGTCTGCGCAGTCTAGAGCTTTTTTAAATGACTGAGCGGCTTGAGGCCATCTGCCGACGTTGTACAGTTTCCACGCTTTTGCGTATGATTCGCGGCCTTTGCGCGAACTGAACTGAACAGTGGGCATTGCGAATACGCCTTGATTCGTGCCCAAAAACAGCATGTCGGAGTTTACCGCGACTGCGTTGATGTTGGACGCCTCAAGGCCGGATTCCTTGCCGACGCGTTCCCACCTTCCTGTCAGCCTGCTGTGTTTGTAAAGACCCTGTTTGGTGGCCACCCAGACATTCGGCCCGTCAACGAAAAGGTCGTTCACATGAGTTCCGCACACACACCCGGCATCGTTGTAGGAGACTAGATGCCTTGTGCGGGTGTCGAATCTGTAAACGCCGGAATTGTTAGGCCCCGGAGGAAAAGTGCGCTCCCGGCAGCCGATCCACATGGTGTCTCCGTCAGAGTGCGCCGCCTGCGTGTCGAATATATCGACTCCTACATGGTTGAACGCTCCGGATGACTCGTTGAACTTCCTTAGCCCGGTGTCCATCCCGGCCCATACTGAATCTCTTGCCCGGATGATGAACGTCATGAACGGCGAGAATCTCATGTAGTCGCCTTGAAACGTTCTTTGTTTCTTCGTGTTGCGGTCTATAGTCAAGTATCCGATTTTCCTGACTCCGATCCATATCGAGTCGGGATCAATCATAATCGCTTCGACATTGGCGTGTTCGGGAGCGTCCTGCAGGGTGACATAATCAGTCCATTTCTCAAGTTTTCTGTCGAAAACCGCGTAATATCCGTATCCGCCGTGCCAAATTTCGTCTCCTTCGGACGCCATTTTCGTGACGGCTCGGAATATTTTGTCTGTTCTTGCGGCTCTATCTTCAGGCAGATAGGTTTTTAGGGAAAAATCATTAATTGAAATCCGGGAGAGGCCGTTGAAATCGGTTCCCACCCAGACTTCATCGGACACTGTTGTCAATGAAAACACTTTATCGCTCAAAAGTCCGTCTCTGACAGTAAACCTTCTCCACGGAGAAGAAGCCTTTGCGCCGCCGGTAAGAATGGATTTTTCGTTCGCCGCGCTACCCTCTCCGCCTTTATTGTCCGCCATGCTTTTCATCAACTCGAATCTTTCAGGGCCGATGATGCGAATTCCTTGGTCGGAGCCGAAATATAGATTTTTGCCGTCCGTGACCGCCGAAGTCAACGCAAAATCAGGCAATCCGGTTTCCACGTCTATGAAAGTCCATTTGTCTTTTTCGATATCCTCGAAAACCAGACTTCCTGAAGTGGTGACGATAAGCCGTCCGCCTTGATATTTCATAATTCTGCTTGTCTGAAAGCTTTCCACGCCTGTTTTTTGCCTTATACGCTTGAAAGAGCTGTTCTTTGAGTTGAAAATCAGATAGCCGTCGAAGCAGGAAACAAGCACATCCGAGCCGTCCATCACAGCGACAAAACCCGCAAGCTCAAACTCCTTCTTGATTAAACATTCCACTTTTCGAGGACGTATGTCAGGATTGACGACGCAGAGCCTAAGTCCTTCTTCTTTCACATGGCTCGCGATAATTCTATCCTTGGATGAAACAAGCCCGGAAAATTTTCCGTCGAGGAGTTTTTCGAGTTTGTTCGAGACAATGTTATACACGAAAAAGCCGCTGTGCCCTGAGACATAAATGTCGTCTCCATCTTTAACCAGTTCGACCGCGCTTTTGAGGCCATCGAAAATGTCAGGACCTACACTAGTCCATCGGTTGGAGAGGGTGTCGAGTTTGAGAAGCCCGTTGCCTCCTGTCCCGATGTAAACAATGTCGCCCACCGCTTCGACATCGAGTATTTCAAGTCTTTTGTATGCTCCGCCTGAGTCAAACAACGACCATTCCCCCGTTTTGGGGTTAAGGCGGGCAAGCCCGAAGCTTCTAAGTCCGAACCAGACGTGTCCTCCTTCGTATTTGACAGAATCAACGTACATGTCTTTGATTGAATCGGGAGGAGATGGGACAGGAGATTCAGCGTCGGATTCAGGCGTGACGGCCTCGTATTTGATTTCGTATTCCGCCGGCTTTTTGTCTCTCCGGCATCCTGAAAATGAAGCGGTTAGCAGCAAGGCCGTAGTCAGGGCAATAATAATGCCTGAAGCGCGGTTAAGCTTGAAGAAAAAGTTATTTTCAACAGACTTCATTGCCGCGCGGTTTCTAGGTTCTGAAAAAATTCCGGCTTCAAAATGTGCTGTTTTGTTTGTGTCATGGCGCGTCATTTCACTATGGTTGCCATTCAGATTTAGCTCATATTATCACAAATTGGGGATATTTTGATAGATATAACCAATATTTTTAAGGAGCGAAGCTGCGCTGTCCTTTTGCATCTCCTGGCCGCGCTAATCTCTGTTTTTCGAAGAAAATGCCGTGTCTGCGCATCGTCGATGTTGACCGTGCTCTTATATATTGATAATATTCAGTATATTTAAAAGGGAGGCGCATCATGGATTGGGGCATGAAGAACAGGATTTCAAAGATTATCAGACCGGAAACCGGCAGAGCGGTTATGCTGGCTGTGGATCACGGATATTTTCTCGGGCCAACGCGCGACTTGGAAGTCTTGAGAAAGACGATTTCTCCCTTAATTTCATACGCGGATTCGCTGATGTTGACTCGCGGCGCGCTGCGCTCGTCTGTGGACAGCCAGACAACTACGCCGATTGTCCTGCGCGTGTCCGGCGGCTCAAGCGTCATAGGCGAAAGCCTAGCGAACGAGGGCTTGATTACTTCGATGGAAGACGCGATACGGCTGAACGCTGTGGCTGTGGCCATTTCCATCTTTGTCGGCACGCAATATGAGAAACAGAATCTGCTGAACATGGCGGAACTGGTGAATCAGGGCGAGAGGGTGGGCGTGCCCGTTCTGGCCGTGACCGCCGTAGGCAAGGAACTCGGAAAGAGGGATCAGAGGTTTTTGTCGCTCTCGTGCAGGATAGCCGCCGAACTCGGCGCTCGGATAGTGAAAACTTACTACTGCGACGGATTCGAGAAGGTTGCCTCGACATGTCCGGTTCCGTGCGTTATCGCCGGAGGGCCGAAGCTGGAAACCGAACTAGACGCGTTCGAAATGACTTTCAACGCCATAAAAAAAGGCGCTGTAGGCGTCGATATGGGCAGAAACATCTGGCAGAATCCGAAGCCTGTGGCGATGATAAAGGCGATTCGAGCCATCGTTCATGAGAACATGAAGCCGCAGGAGGCTCTCAAGCTGTACGAGAGCGAAAAGAACTTGAAGAAGTCTGCGGCGAAAAAGAAATAAAGTATTGTTTTAAATCTCGCGCCGAGCCAAATGCTCTCGTTCGCGACACTTTTATTGTGAGGCGTCACATTGCGCGTCGCTATGTACTACAACAACAGCGATGTCAGGCTGGAGGAAGCCTGCGTTCCTGAAATCGGCGACGGCGACCTTCTAGTCCGCATAGAGGCGAGCGGGGTTTGCGGCAGCGACGCGATGGAGTGGTACAGAATCAATAAAGCTCCCATTGTGCTCGGACACGAAATTGCGGGCGAAGTAACGGCGGTCGGCGGCAATGTCGCCGGGTTCGCTGTCGGCGACCGCGTCTGCGCCATCCATCACGTGCCGTGCGGAATCTGCCACTACTGTCTGAAAGGCCATCATTCGGCGTGCGACTTGCTTCGCTCCACTAGGTTCGATCCCGGCGGTTTTGCGGAATTCGTGAGAGTTCCCGAAATTAATATAAAAAACGGCGGCGTGGTTAAGCTTCCCGACGGAATGACTTACGAGGAGGGCACTTTCATAGAGCCGGTGTCCTGCGTCGTAAGGGGGCAGAGGCAGGCTGGCCTTGAACCCGGAGACAGCGTTTTTGTTATCGGCAGCGGTATATCAGGGCTGCTGCACATAAAGCTCGCCTGCGCGCTCGGAGCGGGCAGGGTGTTTGCCGCAGACATCAATCCGTTCAGAATAAACGCCGCGCTCAGATGCGGGGCGGACGCCGCCATAGACGCGCGGGAGGATTTGCCCGCATGGCTGCGTTCCGCCAATGACGGCAGGCTCGCCGATATCGTTATCGTGTGCGCGGGTTCGTCAGACGCCATGCGCGCAGCTCTTCTCTGCGTGGGGCGCGGCGGAACCGTTCTCTTTTTCGCTCCCTCCTCTCCGGGAGAAACTATCCCGGTGTCGGTGAACGACCTTTGGCCCAACGAAATCACGCTCACAACAAGTTATGCGGGAAACGCCTGCGACATCGCTCAAGCGACGGAGTTGATCCGCGCGCGCAGGATTTCCGTCGAAGACCTGATAACTCATCGTTTGCCATTGAGCGACACGGGAAAAGGGTTCAGATTGGTGGCGGGCGCTGAGGAGTCGATAAAGGTGATTATAGAGCCGCAGAAATGACTGCCGCGATATGAATGAGGCGCTTCAATCTCGCGCCTATTAAATCGAAAACTTAAGAAAGAAGGCATAGAGATGAACGACGAAGTGAAAGAAATTCCGGTAGGCGAAAAGATAAAGAAACTTAGAGAGGAAAAGGGCGTTTCACTGCAGGAATTCGCGGAGAAATCCGGCTTCTCGTCCGCGCTCCTCTCACAGATCGAAAACCACATGGTGTCGCCGCCGCTAGGCACTCTCATCAAACTTTCTAAAGCTCTCGAAGTGGAGATCGGCTATTTCTTCGAAGACGTTCGGGAAGCCCCTTATACGCTTGTAAGGCACAACGAGAGGAAGAACATCTCCCGCGTCGCCTCGAAGATGGGCAAGAAATACGGTTATTCATACGAGTCGCTTGCGTTCGACAAAAAGGGCAGGCACATGGAGCCTTTCCTCGTCACGCTCGAACCCTCGACGGTAAAAGACCAGCACCTCTACTCGCACGAAGGCGAGGAATTCATTTTTGTTCTTGAAGGAAAGATGAGCGTCCAACTGGGGGATCACACCGACATTCTCGAACCCGGCGACAGCATATATTTCGATTCGATTATGCCGCACCGCGTCGAATGCGTTGACGATAAGGAAACGATTATCGTCGCCGTGATCTACGCCGGGAAAGAAGTTGAGAAAGGCGTTCTCGGCGAGGAAAAAAGCGACGACTGACAGCGATTTGGTTTCGCCGCGATTTGTTTAACTGACAGCTTTGGTTGTTTCGACCCGGCGTGAAAGTTTGCAAATAGATGACTCAATCATAATATGCGGAGATAAATAATGGCGGGAGCTTTGAAAGGCGTAAGAGTTCTGGACTTGTCCAGATTGTTGCCCGGACCGTACTGCACGATGATGATGGCGGACATGGGCGCGGAAGTCGTCAAAGTGGAAGACCCGCAGCAGGGCGACTACCTGAGATGGATTCCTCCTTATATCGACGGCGCGGGAGCTATGTTCCTTGCTCTGAACCGGAACAAAAAAAGCGTGACGTTGGACTTGAAGGATGATCGCGGGCGAGAGATTTTCCTTGAGCTTGTGAAGAAATTCGACGTTGTGGTGGAAAGCTTCAGGCCGGGCGTGATGTCCAAGCTCGGAGTGGACTACGCGACGGCGGAAAAAATCAATCCGAGGATTATCTATTGCTCTCTGGCAGGATACGGCCAGACCGGCCCATACGCGTCGTTCGCCGGGCATGACATCAATTTCATCGGGTATTCCGGAGCCTTGGATTTGACAGGGCTGAAGAACGGAAAGCCGGTGCCTCCGGGCGTTCAGATAGGCGACATCGGGGGCGCATTGAACGCGCTGATTGGCATTCAAGCGGCGCTCATCGAACGCGCCGCGAGCGGACGCGGGCAGAGCGTGGATGTCGCTCTTGCGGACGCCGCTTTCTGCATGTTGCCGATGGCAGTGTCCGGGATCGAGGCCGGCGCGCCTCCCGAACGCAGGGGCGAAGCTCATCTTACCGGCGGCAGCCCGGTCTATAACACTTACGAAACTTCCGACGGAAAATATATCTGCATCGGAGCCATCGAGCCGAAATTCTTCAATAAATTCTGCGCGTTGATAGGTCGCCCGGATTTGATCCCTCTGCATTTTGCCGAGGGCGAAAAAAAAGAAATTCTTAAATCCGAGATGGAGAAGTTGTTTATCAGCAAAACTCGCGCCGAATGGATGGCGCTGCTTGAATCTCAGGATGTGTGCGTCGGGCCGGTGAACAGTCTGGAAGAGGCTCTTGAAGACCCTCAGCTAGTTTCCAGAGGCCTTATCGTGCAAGCTCCTCTGGCTTCAGGAAAAACCATGAGACAGGTCGGCATTCCTTTTAAGTTGTCTCGTTCCGCAATGGAACCGGCGGCTCCGCCTCCGGCAATTGGAGAAAACAACGCCGAAATATTCTCAGAGGCGGGAGTCGATCTCGATGAAATCGAAAGGCTCAAAGAAAAAGGCGTGATACGGAAGTGAGCATCGCGATGAATAAAAAAATCCTAATTATAACGGCTGTTATTGCGGCTTTTTCGGCGGCGTTGTTTTTTCACGCGGCTACCGCGCTTTCTAAAAAGAAACAGACCGCGGTAAAAATCGGCTCTTTCGTGACGCCTCAAAGCGTATGGGGAAAAACTGTCGCAAAAACCATCAAGAACATAGAAAAACGCACGGACGGAGAGATTAAGATAACCCACCTTCATTCGGGAACTTTAGGCAGCGGAAAGAACATGCTGGATCAGGTTCTCATCGGCGGGATTCAGGGCGCGGGAGTGGACACCGCAACGCTTGCCTCGATAGTCCCGGAAGTGAACATAATAGAGTTGCCGTACCTGTTCGAAAACCACGACGAGGCGTACTACCTTATAGACAATGTGATATCGCCTGTCTTGAAAAAAAAATTCGATGAAAAGGGGCTGGTCACATCGGCGATTATGGAAACAGGCTTCATGGATTTCGTGATGAGCGGCCCTGTGAGGAAGCCTGAAGATTTGAAATCAATGAAAATCGGCTCATGGGAAAGTCCGGTTCACATCGCTTTCTGGAAGTCGCAAGGAGCGTCGCCGATTCCGATACCGGCAACGGAGGTTTTCAACGCCTACGCGCGAGGGATGGTGGACAGCGGAGCGAACTCCGCCAACGCGCTCATAGCGTGGGATAAATTGTTCGGAACCGGATTGAAGAGGGACAAGATTTTCATAACGCGCTCCGCCTTTACATATCAGGCGGGCATTCTCGTGATTAACAAAAGATTCTACAATTCTCTGGACTCTGATTCGCGAGGGATATTAATGTCGGAACTTGATTCTATGACAGGCGTTCTTCGCTCCCAGTTGAAGCGATCGGAGCCGGAATCTCTAAAACAGCTCGCCGCTATGGGTTACAATGTCAGCGAGATGTCCGACAAGGAAAAAGCGGTGTTCGAGAAGAATTCAAAAAAAGTATATTCAGAGATGAGAAATGTTATAGGCGGAAGTTTCCTCGACAGCGTATTGTCGGCTAGGGAAGCGTACCGTTCCGGAAAGAAAAGGCCGGTCAAATGACACACGGCGGGAAGATGAGCGCGGCGGACAACAACATTTTGCTGGAGCTGCTCGGAGCGGCGATTAAATCCAAACACGTCGCCATAATCGTTCACAACAATCCCGACCCAGATTCAATCGCGTCCGCGTTCGGATTGTCATTGTTGATTAAACGCAAGTTCAAGGCCGAGGCAAAGATTTTCTACGGCGGTATTATAGGCAGAGCGGAAAACCGCGCGATGGTTCGCGAGTTGTGCATCCCCATGAACAGTTTTGACAAGCTTGATATGCGGATTTTTCGGACGATCGCGATGGTGGACACTCAACCTTCGGCAGGCAACAATCAGCTCCCGTCAAAAATCATCCCTGACATTGTGATAGACCACCACCTGCCGGTTAGAAAACAAACTCACAAAGCGTCGTTCAAGGATGTGAGAGACACGACGGGAGCCACTTCGACGATTGTTCTTGGGTATCTTCGCGCGGCGGACATAAGAATAAACAAAGATCTGGCGACGGCTCTATTCTATGGAATCAAAACCGACACCTACGACCTCGGCAGGGATTTTATCAAAGACGACATAGAGGCGTACAAGTTCCTTCTCGAAAAGATAAGCCGCGCAAAACTCGGTAGAATCGAAAGGCCTTTGCATGAACGCGAATATTTCGCAAAGTTGCACGAGGCTTTGGAGAACGCGGTCGTCGCCGACGATGTGGTGACGACTGTGATAAGAAACCTCGAATCGCCGGACATCGCCGCCGAAGTCGCCGATTGGCTTTATACTCTTAAATCCGTCAAATGGACGGTGGCTCTCGGCGCAATGCGCGACGGAATTCATATCTCCATCCGAACACGGGAGAGGAAGCGCAACGCCGCCGCAGTGATTAGGAAAATCGTCGGCGCGAGGGGCGTCGCCGGCGGACACGGACAGATTGCCGGCGGCATCGTGTTTCCGTCCAAACACGACAATGATTCAATCGAGACGGAAATAGCGAAAACAATTGAAAGAATCCGAGCCGCTATTATCAGAAAAGATTCCTTCACGGCGCATCCGTTGATTGAGAAGCGCGCCAAGTCTGGCGTTGGCTCTCTGAGCGGAAATGAAACAACGGCGAAAAAGAAAGGCGACTCGATATGAAATCTTTGGTTTACAGAGGCAAGCTCGGATTGGTTTGCGAAGAGACTCCGAAACCAATTCCCGCTCCGGGACAAGTATTATTGCGGATAAGCAATTGCGGCATTTGCGGCAGCGACTTGTTTCTTTTCAAGAACGGCATCCTCAGAGACGGAACGGTAATGGGCCACGAGCTGAGCGGGGTTGTCGAGGAAATGGGGGAGGGTGCGTCCGGTTGCAAACCCGGCGACAAGGTTATCGCGCGCCCGCAGGGATGCGGCGAATGCAAGTGGTGTCTCGAACGCAAAGAGAATATTTGCAACAAGAGGCGTTCAATCGGGCTGGGAGGCAGACCCGGCGGATTCGCTGAGTTCATGGTCGCCGATCTTGACATGATTATCCCGGCGCCGGAAGGGCTGCCGCTTGAACAGGCCTGCATGGCGGATCAGTTCGGCTCCGCTCTTCACGGGATGAACGCGGTCGGTTTCAGGAAAGGCGAGAAGGTTCTTGTCACGGGAGCGGGACCGATAGGTTTGAGCGCCGTCATCCTTCTCAAACACAAAGGCGCTTCCAAAGTCGTCGTGTTCGACCCCGACGAAAGCCGCGCTTCCACGGCTCTGGAGTTCGGCGCGGACGCAGCCGTATCAACCGGCTCTATTCAATCCGCTTCCAGAGAGCATTTCGGCGCGGACGGCCCGGATATCATTCTGGAATGCTCCGGGAATTCAAAAGCTGTCGAGGCCGCTATACAGACTGCTCCGTTTGGCGGCAGGATAGGTCTTGTCGGCATGGCCTCCGCACCGGCGACGTTCATACCGATGTTGGTCTTCCAAAAACATCTCACGATTATCGGCTGCTTCGGCAACACTCAGGACGAATGCAGGGAATGCATGGATATCATGGCCGCAGGCGCTCCGGCGGGCAAACTTATAACTAAAAGGGTTTCGATCGAACAACTCCCCGCTGCTTTCGACGAACTGCTCAAATCTAAAGAGCAGACGAAAATCGTTATGGACGCTTCTCTATGATGTTTTTGATTGTTTCGGCGGGAATAACTAGCGAAGAATATCTTTGATACGGTTTTTGACCGCGTCCTTCAATTTCTCTCCATCCCCTGAATCCTTGTTTTCAGAGGAAGAACCGCCAAGCTTCTGTTTTGCTTTATCCAACAGCTTCTCGGCCTCTTTGCTTATCAACCTTTCCGCCTCGCCTCTAAGCAGTCGTTCGACATCCCAATAAACTTTCGGATCGTTTACGTTTCCGGTCACGTCGAAAGATGTTTCGATATCTTTAAGTTCAGAAAGTTTTCCGAGTTTTGAAGCGACCGGTTTGAAGTCTTTAATAGTTTTCAGCACGGCGGGCGGCAGAGAGGCGGTTGCCCTGAGATTTAGGTCGCCGTTGAAACCTATCGCTCCGGCGACATCAGCGTTTATCATCGGCGACCTCAAGGCGGCGCGATTGATGCCGACGGTTTCGTTGCCGACATGAAACTGTCCGTCGAAAGAATGAAAACTGAATTTAGAAAGATTAAGGTCAGCCGGCATCGAGATGGAATCGACGTCGTATGGATTCGCAACGATGCCTGCAAAGATGGAAATAGCGGCGTCCGCATTCAATTTGCGGAGAGAGTCGGAGCGTCCGTTAATGCGGGCCGACGCTGCGAACTCGCCGGTCAATGTCCCCGCAAAACTTGGATTGTGTTTGAGAACTTCTCCGATGTTTTTCGAATTGGCGACGATGGAGAAATCATAGCGCGCGGGAGAGGCGGGCGCGTTTGTGAGAGCGTCAAGCGTGTATTTTATCCAGCCTGACGCCGAAGCGTTTAGCGTCGCTCCGTCCAGTTTGACGGAATCAATAAAAATGTCAGGCTGTTTGTGCCTCGCGGAAACAGTCAATGTCTTAAAAGGGATATCCGCCCATGTCCCCTGTCCGCCGCGCAGGGCGGGGGAGGGGTATCTGATCGAGCCTTCCTTCACTGTCGCGGATGCGCGGGCGGACAACGCGCTCCATTCATTTGCGGAGCCTTCGAGAGAGATTTTTCCATCCGCCACTCCGAGAAGAATCTTCGGAGCTTCAGGCGCAAGCGCCGCCGCAAGCGCGTCAGGATATATTCCGGCAAATGAAATCTCGGACGAAAACGCGCGCGACTCATCCGCTCCGATTGTGCCAGTCGCGTCTAAAGACGCTTCTGACGATTCAACAGACGCATTGAACGACGCGCCGCTTCTATTCATTTTTGTTGCCGCGACGCCCGCGCCTAAATCATGATCCAACGCGCGAAGCATCTTCATGTCGGCTTTGAATTCGAGATCAGGAGCCGCAAAATCTCCATTAATGACGGCAGACAGTTTTGCGTCCCCGCTGATTTTGAGTTTTTTGATTATCTCTGCGTCTATAAACGCCGCTAAAGCCGCCGGAGGCTTAGACAATTCAATCGTGTCGGTCTCGATGTTGAAACGCACAGCAGCGCCGCCAGCGCTCTGTTTTACTTTCCCTTTCGCGTTTGTTTGAACGCCTTCAATGTCGGCGTTCAGCCTGACGGAGGTTTCCGCAAGAGTCGGATCCTTGCCCTTCGAAATCAATGACGCGTTAATGTTCGTCGCGTTGATGACGACCGCCTCGGCGGAATCTCGATTTATTGTCGCCATGACATCGCCGTCTTGGATAGTAATCTTATTTATTAAAACCGAAGGGCCTTTAGGTTTCGGGGCGGATTCGGAAAACGATTCTATGATGTCGTCAATATCGCTATGACCTGACTCGTCGATATTTATTGATACGCTGGGACGTATCAAATTGACCCTCGAAACGGTTATTCTGCCTCTAAGCAATTCTCTGAAACTTATCCTAAATCTCATCGCGTCAATCTTTACAGTGTCCTGCTTGCCCGGATCAGCCGAAGCCACAGTAATATGCCTGACTGAGAACCCGGTGAATGGGTTGCCGCCGAAAGTTCCGGCGGAGACGTCCCGGCCAATCCTTTCTGAGGCGGCCTTGAGCATGTGGTTTTTCAGCTTCTCAGCAGGCGATTGAGCCAGAATTGTGGCGACCACGAAAAGAACGGCGAGAGAAAATGAAGAAACAATGATTGCCGTGCGATTCTTTTTTATTGCAATCTTCATGCCCATCCTAATCCTGCTTCGAAAAACATAATCCGTATCGACTTATTATATTAAACTTGAGTCGGATATTACAGCAAACGCGCGTCTTACAAATTCGCATCCTGCAGTTTATTCACAATCAGATAATAACCGATTTAAACCCGAATCCTTCATTAGGATTCGGGAGCGATTGTTCAGGGCGGATGAAATGCGAGGCGAAAGACTCATTTTTGCAGTAGGGGCGGGGTTGCCCCGCCCCAAATTGTCGTAGTTATTGGGCGCGGAAACCGCGCCCCTACAGAACAAAAAAATGCGGCGGCAACGAAGCAGTTCGCCAATATGAAAATCGCCCCGGTTCGTCAGATATATCAACGAATTAGGGTTAAAAATGAAAGAAGCTCAACAAAGCGACTATCGAATAGTTGCTTTTTACGCCTATAAAAAAGCCCCGCATTCGTGGGAATGCGGGGCTTCGATTCGGTCCGATAGAAAAATGTCAGATGGCTTTTTCAACTATCTGGCTGATGTCGAGAGTCTTGATTTCCTCTTTTTCGAGGTTCTTGAAAGCGTCCAAGAACATGGTTCTGCAGAACGGGCAGGCGGTGCAGACGGCGTTTGCGCCGGCTTCTACAGCCATTTTGCCGCGTTCTTCGTTGATGCGTTTGCCGAGGTCTTCTTCCATCCACATTCTGCCGCCGCCCGCGCCGCAGCAGAAGCTGGTCTTGTGATGCTTGGCCATTTCGACAGGCGCGCTGCCTGTGGCAGCTTGTATGACTGAGCGCGGCTGGCTGTAGATGTCGTGGTATCTGCCCAGATAACAGGAATCGTGCCACGTGATTTTGCCGCCGTCGAATTTCTTGGACAGTTTCAGTTTGCCCTCGTCGATGAGCTTTTTGAAGAACTCCGAGTGGTGCCAAACTTCGTAGTTTCCGCCGAACTGCGGATAGTCGTTCTTGAAGGAGTTGTAGCCGTGCGGGCACACGCAGATAACTTTCTTGATGTTATAGGCTTTGAAGATTTCAACGTTCGCCTCAGCCATCGCGGCGAACAGGTACTCGTTGCCTATGCGCCTAGCGGAGTCGCCGCAGCAGCATTCTTCTTCGCCGAGGATGGCGAAATCGACGCCGGCGGCCATGAGCGCCTTAGCCGTGCTTTGCGCGATGACTTTGTTGTCTTCGTCGAGAGAAGCCGAGCAGCCGAGATAGAGAAGATATTCGGCGTCGGGTTTTTCTGCGAAAGTCTTAACTCCCAATTCCTGCGCCCATTCGGCTCTCTTGTGCGCGCCGATGCCCCACGGGTTGGAGTTCTTTTCGATGTTTTTCAGCACGAGCTGCACTTCGGGGCTCATCTTCGATTCGGTGAGAACCAGATACCTGCGCATGTCGAATATGAGTTGTGTATGCTCTATCATGACCGGGCAGACAGTCTGGCAGGCTTGGCATGACGTGCAGGCCCAGATGATGTCTTCGCTGAAGACATCGCCGATCATGTTCTTGTTGAGGATTTCGTGTTTCTTCTGAAGCTCTTCGAGGTTCTCGGCGGTTATCTTCCCTTCTTTTAAAAGGACTTCGCCGCGCTCGAACAGATGCTCTTTAAGCTCGTGCACAAGAGCTTTCGGGGAGAGAGGCTTCTGGGTGTTGTAAGCCGGGCATTGTTCTTGGCAGCGTCCGCACTCGGTGCAGGCGTAGAAGTCGAGCATCTGTTTCCATGAGAACTGTTCGACGGCGTTCACGCCGAAGGTTTCGAGGTTCTCGTCTTCGAGGTCCATCTTGTTTACGACGCCGGAGGGGCCGAGGTCGCGCAGGAAAATATTGGGGATGGAGCCGAGCAGGTGCAAATGTTTGGAATGAGGTATGTAGGAGATGAAAGCGAACAGCACCATCACGTGAATCCACCATGCGATGTGGAACACGGGTCTCGCGGCGTCGCTTATATGCGGATTGGGAACAAATGAGGCGAATAAATTGGAGATCGGAGCCCATGCGGCGGGAATCTCGCCGGCGTGAATCCTGATGCCGCCCATCACATAATAGCTGAGAATCAGAGCGGTGATTAATCCGAGGATTATGAAAGCGTCGATTTTGCCGGAGACCGGGCCTTCGAGCCTAACGGGTTTAATTATAATCCGTCTGAATATCGAGATGGCGATGGCGACAAGAACCAGCAGGCTGATGAGATCGACGACGAGTCCCACGAAGTTGAAGCCGGGGATCGTCCAGAATGTCACGCTGGGGAACAGGGCGTTCGTCCACAGTTCCATTGTGGCGAAGCCTATCATGAGGAATCCCCAGAAGATAATGAAATGGCCTAGTCCTCCGAGGAACATCACGACGCGCTTCTGGCCGAACACCAGAACAATCACGCCGAGGACGCGTTTGACAACATCGTTGGTCCTTGGCCGAACGTCGGGCTGGCCGAGCTTTATGCAGTTAAATAGGAACAAGGCTCTCTTGGCAAATATCGCCAGCGAGCCTATGAACAACAGAATAAACAGGACTTTCAATGCCGGATGAGCGGTCGGGGTTAATACCATGTGCTCCATTTTTCGCAACCTACCTTGTTTGATTTTTGGTTCCGCGCCATCTGGGATATGGCAATGCGTGTTCATTGCCGCGTCCCGGCTGCGGACCTTTTTAGGACCCGATGTTCCGAATCCGTTTTCTATTTTTAATACGCCTCATGGCGTAAAAAAGAAAAAACCGGTCCGTGCATTAGAGATTATTCATATTTCAAGATTCACGTTCACTCATCAGAAAAAACTATAAATATAACAATTCTGATTGTGAATTAAAGCACATATTATCCAGAGCGCCCCGCGTTGTCAACTTTTTATTTGTGGAGGTTCTTCGATATAATACTCTAAACAATGAGAAAAAAGTGGAAATTATCGCTTCATGCGGAGCGAACAGGGGGGAATGTTTCAGCTTCAAAGCGCCAGTCTTCGGGTTTCAGCGGAGGAAGCCCATGGCTTGCCCGCGCATTGTCGCAGGCCGTTTCCGGGACGCCGAATTGATACGATGGCATAAAATCCCTGCAAACGCCCGGTCTTTTGTCATATATTACGCAGCGGACGCTTTCGCCGATATTCCCGACAAGAGCCGCGCAACGCGGGTTCGTCCCCCCCGTGTTTTTCATAATCCGTTTCATTTCAGACAAATCTTCCGTCAATATCAAAGGAACGCCCCCGGGCGTCTCGTCGTCGGCTTCCCTCCAATAAAAAGACACTCTGAACTTGGCGCAACACGCGCCGCACGACAGACAAGGATTGCTCATTAGGCCACTCCTATGACAGCCGTATCCAACTATTTCAAAGAATCGACTATATTATGTACTCGTTCAGTTCGATTTTCAAATCTCATATCGGTCAAGTCTCTTGCGCCGCGTCGCCGAAGAGGATTTTGCCGTAATGCCATAAGCGCCGCCGGAATCGCCCGGCAGAATCCGTGTTATTGTAAACATCGGATTTTTTCCTATAATTGTTAACTTAATTGTAAATGTCGGCGAGGAGGGGAGAACAAACAGATGAGCGAAGCGACAACAGGCAGACTCTTGTTCGAGAAGAAGAAGTTTTTTCCGCTTCAGGACGTTGACGAGCCTAACCTGTATAGAGAACAATTTCCGTACACGGAAATTCCGAAACTTCTATTTGACGGAGAAAGTCCGGAACTTAACCCTGCGAGCGATATTTTTATCACGGACACCACATTCAGGGACGGTCAGCAGGCGAGGCCTCCGTATACCGTCAAGCAGATAGTCGATATATACAAGATGCTGCACAGGCTCGGCGGCCCCAACGGCGTTGTGAGACAGAGCGAATTTTTCCTGTACAGCAAAAAGGACAAGGAATCCGTCGAGAAATGCCTTGAACTCAACTACGACTTCCCCGAGGTGACAGGCTGGATACGCGCTAACAAAGAAGACCTCAAGCTGGTGAAGGCGATGGGGTTGAGGGAGACTGGAATACTCACATCGGTCTCGGACTACCACATATTTTTGAAGATGGGAATGACCCGGCGACAGGCTATGGAGAGTTATCTTTCGATAGTGGACGCGGCTATAGAGCTTGGGATCAGGCCCAGATGCCATTTTGAGGACGTCACCCGCGCCGACGTGTACGGTTTCTGCGTTCCATTCGCGATAGAGCTTGTGAAACGCTACCGGAAATCCGGCATACCCGTGAAGATAAGGTTGTGCGACACGATGGGGTTCGGGGTGAGCTATCCGAACGCTGTGCTGCCGAGGTCGGTTCCCAAACTTGTGTCCGCGTTTTTGAACGATGTAGGGTTGCCTTTCAGGATGCTGGAATGGCACGGCCACAACGATTTCTGCCACGTGCACGCGAACGCGATGGCAGCATGGCTCTACGGATGCGCGGCTGTGAATACTTCCGTTCTCGGAATCGGAGAGCGGACAGGAAACCCGCCCATCGAAGCGGCCATCATGGAATACATCGAGCTTAAGGGACACACAGACGAGATAGACACGACCGTGATATCCGAAATTGCCGAGTATTATGAAACGGAAATCGGATATCACATCCCCAAACACCAGCCGTTCGTCGGTGAGGATTTCAACATAACGCGAGCGGGGATACATCTCGACGGCCTTCAGAAGGACGAGGAGATATACAACATATTCGACACCGCGTCCATTCTCAACCGGCCGGTCGGGATAGCTATAACGGACAAGTCGGGCGCTGCCGGCATCGCGCACTGGCTCAACAGCTATCTGGAACTGGAGCCTCGGTCGCGAATTGACAAAAGGCATCCCGGAATCATCAAAATCAACGAATGGATTCAGAAGGAGTACGAGGAGGGAAGAATCACTTCGATATCTCACGAGGAACTTCTCGAACAGTCGGTGCGCCACCTGCCGGAATATTTCGACATCGACACCGAGTACATCCAGAAAGCGGCCCGCCGCCTGATGAGCGACACGATTCAGAAGCTTGTCGCGCACGAAGATATAATCTCCATGGACGCGGCCAGACAGGAAAAAATCCTCGAAGCTCTCTTCAAGGAGAACCCGTTCGCTCAACTCGCGGTCATCGCGGACAAAGACGGCAACAAGAATACGGACATCTTCATACGCTCCGGAAGGATTACCCCGGACGACGAAGCGAAACTGGACAAGAACTACTCCAAGCGAGCGTGGTTCATCATTCCTCTGGAAAACGAACACATGCACATCACCAGCATATTCAAGTCGAAGCTGACCGAGTTGCTCGGAGTCACCGTTTCCGCGCCGATTGTAAAAGACGGAGCGGTCATGGGCGTCCTGAGAATCGACTGCAAGTATGAAGACCTGATGAAGGCCGGACGCGACGAGATGAAGATTGACTTCTAATGCGCGCTCCTCGGTTCGAGGACGCCGGTTGAAATATTATGAAGGCTCTACGCTTCAACGCCGGAGAACTTGAGATAAGGGACGTTCCCGCTCCTGTTCCCGGTTCCGGAGAGGCTTTAATCAAGGTCTCCACTGCCGGCATCTGCAACACGGATGTCGAGATTCTAAAAGGCTACATGAAGTTCAACGGCGTTCCGGGACATGAATTTGTGGGCGTCGTAGAATCGTCTCCCAATAAGAAGCAAATCGGCAAAAGAGTCGTCGGAGAGATAAATTGCGCCTGCGGGGAATGCTGTTGGTGCAATGCGGGGATGGAGCGGCATTGTTTTCAACGCGACGTTCTCGGCATATTGAAACGCAACGGAGCGTTCGCCGAATACCTGACGCTCCCGGCGGGCAACCTTAGAATCGTTCCGGATTCGCTGCCGGACGAGAAGGCGGTTTTCGTCGAGCCGCTCGCCGCCTGTTTCGAGATAGTCGGACAGGTCGAGTTTCCGCCTGACGCTCTAGTTTGCGTCATAGGCGACGGCAAACTCGGCCTTCTGGCCGCCCGCGTCCTCCGCGACAAGGCGTTCAACCTCACTCTGATCGGCAAACATGAGCGCAACATGGCTATCGCCTCCAAGAAATTTAAAGTTGAAGCGATAACCGAAGACTCTATCGGAGACGAGCAGTACGACATAGTGGTGGAATGTTCCGGAAAACCCTCCGGGCTGGAACTTGCGACAAGGCTCGTCAGACCGCGAGGCCGGATTGTCTTGAAAAGCACATACCATGAAAAACCGTCGATCGACGTTTCGCTCTGGGTGGTAAACGAAATAACGATAGTCGGCTCGCGCTGCGGGCCTTTCGATCCGGCGCTTGAAGCTCTTGCGTCGGGAGAAATTAACCCGTCGCCTCTCATCGACGGAATATTCCCTTTCAATCAGATTGCGGAAGCGTTCGAGGCCGCGCAGAAACCCGGCTCCCTTAAATTCCTCGTCAAGTTCGATTGATAATAGCATTCGACAAAAGCTGAATCGGATTTTTTGCTAAAAAATATCCAAACTGATTATTGACGTTCGCGAATTTTTAGAAACTGTATCTCCGGCCATTTCTGCTCTGTGTAATTCATAGTCCATTCGCTTTCGTCCATATAGACCAAATTGCCTTCCGAATCACGCGCCATGTTGGGATGGTGTCGCCTTTCGAATTCGGACAGCTTTTTTTTATCATCGCAGAGTATCCAGCGGGCAACGGAATAATTCATGTGTTCATACGTGGCGTCGACATCGTATTCTGATTTAAGCCGCGCCATGGTAACCTCGAATTGCAGCACGCCCACAGCTCCCATGATCAGGTCGTTTCCCGTCAAAGGAGTAAACAACTGCACCGCGCCTTCCTCCACCAACTGGAGCGCTCCTTTATGGAGTTGTTTCCTTTTGAGTGGAGATTTCAGCCGCACCCGGCGAAAATGCTCTGGCGCGAAATTCGGAATCCCGACGAAATTAAGAGGTTCCTTTTCCGTGAAGGTATCGCCGATCCGGATTATGCCGTGGTTGTGGATGCCGATAATGTCGCCCGGCCAAGCCTCTTCCACAGACGCGCGGTCTTGAGCCATGAAGATTATCGGATTGGAGACTTGGATATCCTTGCCGATGCGATGGTGGCGAATCCGCATGCCGCGAAGAAAGCGCCCCGAACAGACGCGCAGAAAAGCGATCCGATCATGATGCGCGGGGTCCATGTTGGCCTGTATCTTGAAAACGAACCCCGAAAAGCTTTCTTCGTCCGGAAAAACTATTCGGGTGGCTGAAAGTCTGGGCTGTGGAGATGGAGCGATTTCCACAAATGTGTCTAGCAGTTCCTGCACGCCGAAATTGTTGATGGCGCTGCCGAAAAAAACAGGCGTCTGCTCGCCTTTGAGAAAACCCTGAATGTCGAATGGAGCCGCCGCGCCTTCCAGCAGAGCCAAATCCTCTCGCAGTTCTACGGCTTGGCTTCCGATAATTTCATCCAGAAGAGGGTCATCGATATCTCTTATGGTTATGGCGTCATCGGTCAGGCGCTCCTTGCCGGGGGTAAACAAGGTAAGTTCCTTGCGGTAGAGGTTGTAAGCGCCTTTAAAGCTTTTGCCCATGCCGATGGGCCATGTAAGCGGCGCGCATTCAATCTTCAGGGTCCTTTCAATATCATTCAGCAGGTCGAGAGGAGCCATGCCCTCCCGATCCAGCTTGTTGATAAAAGTCAGGATCGGCGTGTTTCTCATCCGACAGACTTCCATCAGCTTCCGTGTCTGGGTCTCCACGCCCTTGACGCTGTCGATCACCATGATGGCGCTGTCTGCGGCGGTAAGCACACGGTATGTGTCCTCGGAAAAATCCCTGTGTCCGGGCGTGTCGAGAAGATTGATTCTATAATCTTTATAGCTAAACGACATCACGGAACTGGTTACTGAAATCCCGGACTCTTTCTCGAAAGGCATCCAGTCGCTGGTGGCATGGCGGGTCGCTTTGCGCGCTTTGACCGATCCCGCAATTTGAATGGCGCCGCCGAACAGCAGCAACTTTTCAGTCAGGGTGGTCTTCCCGGCGTCCGGGTGGCTGATGATGCCGAACGTGCGCCGGATGTTCACTTCCGATTTGTGAGTCTTTATTGCGTGATCTGTTGTTTGTATACTCATGGCATCAACATCGTTTTCATCGCATATACATCGCGCGTAAACTCGCGCCGGATTGTTATTCCGTACGCTGCCGCTTCCGGAAGAACTACAGACGCTATATTCCTGTGGAGCCTGCGAAACTATTGTATTCGCTGGTAATTCGAGGGAAAACCCGATTGAACCGCTTTGTTATCCCGCTGCTGTTGCCATGAAATGCGCATTCTAGGATGCTCTTGCGGGAACGTTTCCCTATCCACATTCTGTTCAATTTTTCAATTTTTAACATCTCCATTGGGATATGTATATAGCTTCTTTTTAATGATAATTCAATAATGTGGCGACTATTTTGACAGCTTCTAATAGAAACAGACAATGAAAAAGCAGCTTTTTTATCGCGCATTTTCCAACAACGTCGGCTGAAACGAAGAAAGGATGAGTCACAAGAAACATGCGGCAAGAACGAGAAAGCGCGCCGTTACGTATGTGCGCGAGTTAGAGTCGATGATTCTGAGCGGAAGGGTTGTTGAAAATGGGTTCCCGCTTTCGCGGGAATGACGGCAAAAAGAAGAAAAAGGAATGAGGGTGAAGAAGAATATTGAATGACGGCAAAAAGAAAAAGGAATGAAGGCTATGAAGTTAAAAGATGTTAACGCGGGAGGGTTGTTGAAAATGGGTTCCCGCTTTCGCGGGAATGACGGCAAGGAAGAAAAAGGAATGACGGCAAGGAAGAAAAAGGAATGACGGCAAGGAAGAAAAAGGAATGACGGCAAGGAAGAAAAAGGAATGACGGCAAAAAGAAGAAAAAGGAATGACGGCACGGAGAAAATGGAACAAAAGCTGTGGAGAAATAAGGAATGAAGGCATTTTTGTGATGTGCGCAATGTTTTTTTCTTTGCATGGCGCACAGATGTTTGACTAATTATCTAATCAAAAGCCTGTATGTGCCACAAATAAAATCATATACAAGGTAGGAGATTCAACTTAATCTCGGATTCGTCGATAGAGCCGACGTACAGTGGAGATTTTCATAGCGGCAAACTGCTTCGTTGCCCCAGCATTTTTTGTTCTGTAGGGGCGCGGTTTCCGCGCCCTATAACTACGACAATTTGGGGCGGGGCAACCCCGCCCCTACTGCAAAAATGCGCTTTGCGCCTCGCATTTCATCCGCCCTGAACAATCGCTACCGAATCCTAATGAAGGATTCGGGTAAAATATCGTCGCGCGCTACGGCAACAGGCGCGTCAGTCGTTGCCGTTTATAAAATTGTTGACTTGGGAGACGAGTTTTTCGTTCAGGCGGCGCGCTTCGTCCGCCGTGGGAGCTTCGGAAATAATCCTCATAATCGGCTCGGTGTTAGAGGGCCGCACGAGCGTCCATTTTTTTCCGTCGCTGATTTTGATGCCTTCGGTTAAATCAATCTTTCGGTTTTTGTTTTTTTCGATGAGCAACTCAAGGACTTCGAGGGCTTTGCCCGCAGGGCATGGCGTCGCCGTTTTCGCCATGTGATAGCGGGGCAGGGCGGCCACAACTTCGGAGACAGGCCCCTTTTTCCCAGCAAAATAATGAAGCGCTATAGCCATCCCGACAAAGCTGTCTCGCGCGAAATTCACTTCGGGGTATATCACTCCGCCGTTGCCCTCGCCGCCGATGACGGCGTTCTCGGATTTCATGGTCTCGGTGACGTTTATCTCCCCGATCATGCTTTTGACGACCCTGCATCCGCGCGCGATAGCGATATCGTCAACGGCGCTTGAAGTGGCAAGCGTCGTCACAACCGTCCCCGCCGTTTTTGACAGTATGTGGTCGACCGCCACGCCGAGAGTGTAATCTTCGCCGATAGGCGCGCCCAGTTCGGATACGATGGCCAGCCTGTCCGCGTCCGCGTCCTGAGCGAATCCTATGTCGGCTTTGTGTTTAAGCACGGCATCCGAAAGCATCGCGAGATTTTCAGGCAAAGGCTCGGGCGGGCGCGGGAATATCCCGTCAGGCGTCGCGTTAATCGCCACGACATCGCAACCGAGTTTCTTGAGCAGGAAAGGAGACATAACGGAGCCTGCGCCGTTGACGCAGTCCACCACGACTTTGACCGGCCGGCGGCGCGAAACGGGCAGAGGCCCGAAACTGTTCATAATCGCGTCTATATGTTTTTCAACGGCGCGCCTGTGCGTTTTCGGCTCTTTCATCGCGTCGCTGCGCGCTTTCGCGTAGTCTCCCTGATGGTAGATGTCGAGCAGTTCGCGCGCCTGAAATGAATTCAGGAAACAACCGTCTTCCCGGATGAATTTGAAAGCGTTCCATTCGGCGGGATTGTGGCTTGCGGTAATGGCAATGCCTCCGGCGGCTCGGAGTTGACGAACGGCAAGCTGTATGGTCGGGACAGGGCTTATGTCTACCAGAACGGCTTGGCAGCCCGCGGATGTGAGGCCGGCCAGCGCGGCGTGCTGCGCCATTTCGCCGCTCGTGCGGGTGTCGCGCCCTACGACCACCTTGCCGCCGCCGACGTATGTGCCGAAACTTTCCGCGAAACGCACGAGCAGTCCCGGAGTCAAAGACTCGCCGACGACGCCCCGCACGCCGGAAATGCTTATCTTAAGAGAGCGCACGCCCTTCATCCCCCGATAAGCTCCTCTCCGATGGCAATAAGCTCCCGCGCCCGCTTTTCCGACCTCGCTTCGGCCATGACCCGGATTATCGGCTCGGTGTTGGACGGCCTGATGTGCAGCCATGAGTTCGCCCAGCCAAGCTTCACTCCGTCCGACAGGTCAACGTTCGCGTTTGAATATCTTGTTTTAGCTTCTGTTCTTGCGTGGTGAATCGCTCGGTGAATCACCGAAAAATCCAGTTGCGCGTTTTTTTTCAGAGTCACGAACTTCGGAATCGCAGCCGCGGCCGCCGATACCGTCGAGCCTGTCCTTGCGATGAAATCCAGTATGAAAGCCATCGCCGCCATGCCGTCGCAAGCGTAATGGAGCCGGGGGAATATGACCCCGCCGCTGCCTTCGCCCGCTATGGCCGCCTTGTGTTTGGCTGCCGCCTCCGCGACGTACGCCTGCCCGATGCGGGTTCTCATCACCGACGCTTTGTGCTTTTTAGCCACTGCGTCTATCGCTCCGGTGGTTGACAGATTAGTGACGACCAACCCGCCGGGATTGCTTGAAAGCCATATCGAAACGCATAAAGCGAGCGTGTAGTCTTCCGGAAGGATGGTTCCATCATCCGTAACAATGCCGAGTCTTTCTCCGGCGGTGTCGAGCATGAAGCCCGCGTCGCAGCCAACCGCCCTAACGATCGACCGTGTCTGCCGCATATTGGCCGCGTTGGGTTCGGGGTCGTGCGGGAAAGGCTCTCCCGGCTCCGCGTTTATCGCGACCGTTTTGCAACCGAGAGCGTCAAGCAGTTCTGACGCCGCCTCCGAGCATGCCCCGTTGCAGGTGTCGACGGCCACTTTCAATCCGGCTTTTTTTATGCGCCGGACATCCGTCATGCCGACTATCGCCGCGATATGTTCAGATACGGCCCCGCTAGAGCCTGTCTTTTCAAGAGGAACTATCTTGTCCCATCCCGCTCTTTCGAACTCCCCGGCGTGGTACACGTCCAGCAGTTCGTCCGCCTCCCGCGCGTTGAAGTAGAACCCGTCGGCGCGGATGAACTTCAGAGCGTTCCAGTCCTCCGAGTTATGGCCGGCTGAAACGGCTATTCCGCCGACCGCGCCGGAAGCCGCGATAGTCCTTTGCATGGAAGGTATGGGGCATACGCCCAAGTCGTATGTTTTGCAACCGGCGGCAAGAAGCCCGGATATCGCCGCCCCGCGAGCCATCGAGCCTGATCGCCGCGCGTCGTCGCAGATATAAACTTTTCCCCGGCCGACGCACGTGGCGAACGCTTCGGCAAACTGCGCGACAAGATGAGGCGTGAAGGTTTCCCCGACCACGCCTCTTACTCCGGTTATTCCGATTTTAAGAGGATTCATTCAGAAGGGACCGTCCGATTCATCGCCGGTCGTTTCCCGCAGCGCCGCCCAGACCGCCGCCCCCACAAGCGCCAGCAACCCGAACTCGAGAATGACATACAGCGAAAAATTCATATCCGTCCCGTCGCGGAGCGCCGGTAAAAATCCCGGCGAGCTTTAACCGCGTCGGCGAGAACGCCGGGTTAGCTCTTGGACATCCCCGCCAGTTTCTTGAGGTTCACCTTGTACATGTCTTTCTGGTTCTTATACAGTTCCTCGGCGATGCGCTGTTCGATTATCGGCCCTATAAGCGGTAGTTTCACGTTTACGGTTCCGTCCAGCGTCTGAAACACTCGGCCGTTCTTCGCGGCATACGTCCATTTCCCTTTGCAGTGAAACACGTTTCGCAGGTGAAAGGGGATGATTTCATAATGATAAACAAGCGAAGAAGGGTCCCAGCGGCTTACTTCCCGCCATGAAAGCATGTCCGGCGTCAGTATCTTCTGCGCTATCTTCGGGATTTGTCCGTGCGCACAATATGTGTACTCGATATCCTGTCTTCCATCCGGATGCTGCGTGAAGTGAGACCTTTTTATGCTCGTCACATTCGGCATATCCTCGTATATGGACGGGTTTTCGATGATGTCGTAATGCGTAACTTTTAATACCAGATCGAGCGGGTGGTCGTACTCGTGGGTCATTCCTAATTTCATAAAAGAGCCTCTCCGGACACTGTTTAGTTGTCATTGATTCTATCTGCAAACCAACCCTAAATCAAGCGCGAAATACCGGATACGAACGAGCTGTCAAAGATATAATGCGCTTCAAAACGGATTTATCGGATATGTTCAGGCCAAAAAAGCGAGAAATCGTATTGACAATCGAAGGAGAGTCGCGGTAATATTGACTGACTAGTCAGTCGGTTTGGAGGCGCATTGATTGTGAAACAGACAAACTTGAAAAATATTTCACAGGATGCTTTTGCATCATCGTCGGATATCCCGGTATCTTCCATTTCCCTAAGCAAAAAAGCGAAAAATGAAATAGCGGAGATCGCCGGGAAGTTATCGAAGAAGGAGTTGACTAGAAAAAGAATACTGGACGCCGCGCTGATTGTTTTTTCCCAGAAAGGTTACGACAAAGCCAACGTGTCCGATATCGTGCGCGAGGTGGGAGTCGCGCAGGGCACTTTTTACTATCACTTTAAAGACAAGAAAACGGCGCTTGTCGAATTGCTGAATAGTTTTTTTGACGCAATGAAGAAACTTGTCGCAAATTGGGCCGCCACAACGGATACGAGCGCCGATATGGCTCTGGTGTTTTCGCGAAATGTAGCGGACTTGCTCAGGAAAAACACCTGTCTCGGTCAGATAATCAGGAATGAAACGAACAATCCCGACCCGGAAATCAGGTTGCTTATAAAAGAATTCCATAATTATTTATACAGGCAGGCAGAGTTTGCGCTTCTTTTAGGCATGAAACTCGGAGCGGTAAGGGAGATGGACGCGCGCATAGCAGGGGTGGCGTTGGTGGGGATGATAGAGAGCGTGGTGTTTGAACTGATAGACAGAGTCGAAGATGTCGATGTCGAACATGTGATAAAAGAGATATCAGAAATGCAGAACAGAGGGATACGTCCGACGCCGGATCCGAGAAGTTAGCGGGAGCGGCGTGGATCGGGAGTCCGTCTAGGGAGGATATGACAATGGCGCAGTCGTTGGAAGAAAGGCTGAGGTCGAGGCTTGCGGAGGCTGTCACACAGGCGGCTGAAAGTGTTTCGACTCAGGCGGTCTCAGGCTATCTAGTGAAAAGGCTTATTCAGGAGGGCTCTTTTACAAATGTGAAAGACGCTGCCGGCGCGACGACCGGTTTCAGGGTGAAAGTAAAAAACAGGCTGGGCGTGGCGACCATCGTGGGTTGCGACCCTTTGAAAATCGACGGAGAGACTTTCGATCCGGGCGTGATAACGATAGAAAAGAACAGAAAATCTTATTGCGCGGCTGAGTTGTCTGAGACTCTTCCTCTGGGAGTTTCTTTCGGCGACGAACTGACGATAACTGTACAGGACGCGCAGGGACTGGAGTCCGGCGAGCACGATATCGAGCTTGCTTTGAAGATGGTCGGGCTGGGTCTTGTGCAAGCGAAATATAAGGACAAGCTGACAGGCGACGGCGCGGCGGCTCCGAGGGTGAAAAAGAAAACCGCCGCCGCCGAATCGGCTGGGGAGGGCGGCTCTTACTCCGAACTGTTGCGCCGGACGGTGGAAATGGCCGCTGGGCATATCGGAGCCGCGTCTCTGGCCGAGTGCGCGAAAACTCTCGACGCCATTGTTCTTGATATGAAAGACGCGGACGAGAAATATTCTGTGAAATTGACATCCGACGGCCGCGCGGAATTCGTCGAAGGCGCAGCGGCCGGCGGTTCCGTTCTGGTAATCAAGACCACCAAGACGGCTTTCCACGACATGGCGCACGGCAAACTGAACGCCGGAATCGCGTATGCCAGAGGGGACATCAAGCTCGAAGGGATTCCTCTTTTGAAACTGCGCGGGATGGACAAGCTGATAACCGCGATATTCAGAGGCTACAGGGCGGCGTCGGACGGAGTTGAATTCGATTCGGTTCCCGAAAGCATTGAAGGCGGGATTCTGGAGCAGGCGCTCGGCGCGGCTTTCTCTGTGTTCGACGAGGTTCTCAAGGGGCTGGACAAAGCTCTCGGCGCGTTCGGCATGAAATTTTTCTATGAAAAATCCTTAAACAGGATAGAACTCGTATGGGACGCGCTCGATAAGGAAATGAGAAGGATGCTTTCATTCGGGCGGGAGGAAGCGGAAGAAGAGCCGAAAGCCGCCAAACCGCGCGCGGCCGCTCCGGTCGCAAAGAAATCCGCGGCTTCCGCCGCTCCGGCAAAATCACTGCAGGACAGGCTCAGGGACCGCATCTCTTCCGTCATCGAAACCGCAGTAATAGAAATGTCCCGCAGTTCGGTGTCGGGCTACCTTGTCAAACGCTTAGTCGTTCCCGGGAGTTTCAAAAATTTTGTTGCTGACGGCGAGGTCGCCGGTTTTGAGGTGAAACTGAAAAACAAGCTTGGGGTTGCCACTGTCATCGGATTCACGGATGTGAAAGTGGACGGAGAATCTTTCGGTCTTGATTTGATAGAAATTACGAAAGGCTCGCGTAAGGTAGCCGCTTCCGAAGTGTCCGACAAGGCCCCGTTATCGGTCTCTTTCGGAGACGAGTTGACAATCAGGGTGAAACGCGCCGGGGGGATAACTCCGGGCAGACACAAGATATCTCTAGGAGTGGATATGGTTGGGCTTGGCGGGATGGATGTCGATTATGAAGAAGAACTTTCCGCTTGACCGCACTGGGAGGCGAAAATGATATTCAGAAAACTTAAGGTTCTATCGGACGACGAAGTGGTAAAGATAGTCGAGGGAGCGTTCCGGATACTGAGAACGACGGGCTGCCGGTTCGAGGACGAGAAGTGTATGGACGAGCTGGAGTCCGCCGGTTGCGACGTTGACCGCTCGACGATGGTCGTAAAGTTCAGCGAGGATGTGATTTTCGACGCGCTGGACAACGTGCCGTCGGTGACGCCGCCGGACGACCTTCCCAAAGTTCGCGTGGCCAGCGCCAACAAGGGAATGATTCTCGACTGCAAAACGAAGAAGATGAGACCGGGCACGACCGAGGACGCGCGCAACGTGATTAAGCTGTGCAACTCGCTGGACAACATCACTCTCGCTTCGGCGGGAATCGTCTCGTCCGACGTGCCCGTGCAGGCGGTCGAAGTTTTTAATATCGGCCTGCTCATGAAATATTCCGAGAAACTTTTCAACCAATGGATTTATGAGACGGAAAACGTGCCTGTCGTAATGGAGATGGCGGAAGTTATAACGGGAGGCTCGGAGGAACTGCGCGGCTCGAAGTTCCTCAGCTACATGCTCAATTCGGTTTCTCCATTGAGGTTTCCGCCGAAACAGCTAGCGATATCCCGCATGTACGCAGAAAGGGATTTGCCGATAGCCGTCGCGTCAATGACGCAGGCGGGAAGCGTGTCTCCGGCAACTCCCGCCGGATGCCTCGTGTTGTGCGCCGCCGAGTTGCTCGCCGGGCTGGTCTGGGTCAGGTCTCTCCGGACGAAAACTGAAGTGGCTCTCGGCGCGTTGACTCAGGTGATGCAGATGCGCACCGGGAGGCAGTTGTACGCTTCTCCGGAACAAACCCTTATGTTCCTCGGCGCGCACCAGATAATCCGCTATTTCGGATACTGCAGCGGGAACACCAGCTTCGAGACGGATTCCTGCGACTTTGACATGCAGAACGGCTGGGAAAAGGCGCTGTCGGGCGTGATGTGCTGGGCGGCAGGATGCGACATGTTCGGTCAGGCCGGATTCCTCTTCGACGGTTTTTCTATGGAGCAGCTTGTGCTGGACAACGAGGCGCTCGGCATGCTCAGCAAGGTGGGCGAGGGCGTTCTGGTGAACGACGACACTCTGGCGCTGGATGTGATTAAGAGCGTCGGGCCGGGAGGCAACTTCCTCGGCGAGAAACACACTATGGCTCACGCGAGGGACGCATGGCGGCCCTCCATTTTCCAGAGAGTCAGCTTCGAGCATTGGGCCAAGAGCGGCGGAATGCGCATTATCGCCCACGCCCACGACAAAGTGAACGAAATCCTTTCCTCGAAAGAGCTTTCGCTGCAGATACCTGAAGACCAAGCCAAGGCGATTGACGATATTGTCGCGCGAAGAGTCGCGGCCGTCGCCGAGAAGGGAGCCTGCTGACATGATTTTCAATAAACTCGACGTCGTTTCAACTCAGGAAATCGAAAGGATTCTCGACACTTCTTACAGGATACTGGAGGAAGTCGGGTTCAAATATGAATGGGACTGGGCGTTGGAACTTCTTGAGAAACGCGGCTGCAAGGTTGACATGGCGAAACAAATCGCCTGCGTCCCGCGCTCGCTAACTCTCGAAGCCGTCGCCAATATGAAACCGCTCGCGTCTCCGCAGGACTATCCGAAGATTTTCTGGGCTCCGTGGATCGGCATGAACATCATCGATTTCGAAACGAAAACCAAGCGCGCGGGAACTCTCAACGATTGCCGGAACGTTATAAATCTGGTCAACCACCTCGAAAACATATCCGTGTCGTCGACCGGCGTGGTTCCTCAGGATGTGCCTATCGAGATATCCGACATCTACATGGCGGAGTTGCTGTTCAAGTATTCCGAGAAGATAGTAACGACGTGGACGTACACCATAGAATCGGCTCACGATCTGGTCGAGATGGCGAAAGCGGTGACTGGCGGCGAGGACGAGCTTCGCGGCTCGCGCATGATCAACTATCTTGCCGAACCGGTCAGCCCTCTGAAGCTTTCCAAGCATTCGCTGGAAATAATGAAAGTGTACGGCGAACTGGATCAGCCGATAAACATGGGGCCGATGGTGCAGGTGGGAACGACCGGCCCGGCGACTCTCGCGGGGTCGGTGGCTCTGCAGATGGCCGAAAATCTCGCGGGCCTCGTCTATCTTTATTGTTTAGGCTCGAACTCTCCGATGGCGCTCGGCGGGCCGATGCAGACCAGCGACATGCGCACCGGCAGATGCCTCTACGCCGCGCCGGAACTATCACTCATTCATCTCGCTCTGGTCGCCTGCGCTCATCACCTCGGTTTCATGTCCGGCTGCACATCCGGCCTGACAGATTCCAACTGCATGGATTTTCAGAGCGGATGGGACCGCGGTCTGAGCATGATGCTCCTCTGGGCGGCCGGCTCCGAAAGCATCGGCATGCGCGGCGAAATCGGCGGCGGCGAAGGTTTTTGCCTCGAATCGCTCGTGGTCGAAAACGAAATGGGCGGCATGCTCAGAGTCCTCTCAGAGGGCATCCTCGTCAACGACGACACTCTCGCGCTCGATGTCATTGAAAAGGTCGGAATCGGCGGCAACTACCTGATGGAAAAACATACCATGCGGCACGCGCGCGATTTCTGGCAGCCGGGCGTCTTCACTCAGGACACCTTCGACAAATACTGGTCGGAACCCAAACCTATCGAGCAGAGGGCGCGCGAGCGGGTCGAAAAGATTCTTACAGAAAACAGTCTCGAACTTCAGGTCTCTGAAGATGTCGCGGCTGAGATCGACAGGATCGTGTCGCGAAGAGTGAAAGCCGCAGGTCTGCAATAAGACTCCCGCCTGTCGCGGATAGTCGTTTATTAATGAATAAAAATCTGGAGGTCTCATAATGTCGCTGTTGGAAAAAATCAAGAATTCGATTATCGAGATGGAGCCGGAACTTACGGTAGAACTGACGCAATCGGCTCTGGCGGAAGGAATTGCCCCGATGGAAATCGTCGCGGGCGGCCTCATCTCCGGCATTGAAATCGTCGGCGTGAAATTCAAGAACGACGAGGTGTTTCTGCCCGAGGTAATGATGAGCGCTAAAGCCTTCAAAGACGGGTTTGCGGCGGTCTCGCCGAAACTGAAAGATTCCGGTTACGAGCCTAAGGGCCGCGTCCTCATCGGCTCGGTGAAAGGCGACATCCACGACATCGGCAAAAACATCGTTATAGCCCTGCTGCAGGGCAACGGCTACGAAGTTCACGACGCCGGCGTGGACGCTCCTCCGGAGAGATTCGTCGATATGGTCAGAGAGATTAAACCCAACGTGGTCGGGATGTCCGCGCTGTTGACGACTACTATGGCGTTTATGAGAGACACCGTGTCCGCGCTGAAAGACGCCGGACTGAGGGATTCGCTGAAGATAATAGTCGGCGGCGCTCCCGTTTCCGCCGATTTCGCCAAAGAGATAGGGGCTGACGGTTACGGCGAAGACGCGGGCGAAGCCGTCGACCTCGTCAAAAGCCTGTTGGCAAGCTGATACTTGAGACGAGTTTTTCGTCCAGCCTTCGACCGATAAACCCGGATTCGACGCTTTGTTCATTGAATCCGATACTATTGCATGGAGTGGAATTTGCTTTTCCCACAGTCACTAATCACTTCTTTCTCCCGTCGTTATTTTCTCCATGCCGTCATTCCTTTTTATTTTTTTGCCGTCATTCTTTTTTATTTTTTTGCCGTCATTCCCGCGAAAGCGGGAACCCATTTTCAACAAATGCGCCATGCAAAAAACTCGCTTTGCGCGGAAGCAATATTTTTCTGTAAAGAAAGGACGCCCCAATGGACTCCAAGCTAAGATTCGGCAGCCGCGTCGTATCCGGATGGAAATCTTCGTCGCGGGAGCCAAGACCGGTCAATCCACCGATCTACCAGAGCACGACTTACGTTTACGACTCGCTTGAAGATTTCATGGAGGCCGGCTCCGAACAGATGCTCGGCGGGGGAGGGCGGTACTTCTACACCAGAACGGGCAATCCCACGAACGCAATGTTCGAAGAGAAAATCGCGGAACTTGAAGGGGGCGAGCGCGCCGTCGCTTTCGCCAGCGGCATGGCCGCAATTTCAACCGCCTTGCTCTCTCTTTTGAGAGCGGGCGACAGAGTGGTCGCTCACAGCAAGATGTACAGCGCGTCCGACACGCTTTTCGGACAGTATCTTCCGGGCCTCGGCATAGAGGTCGATATGACGGATTTGACGGATCCCGCAAAGATGAAAAATGCGCTCTCACGGCCCGCCAAAGTCCTTTTCATAGAGACTCCGGCAAACCCGATGGTCGAGATAATAGATATTCCGGCGGCGGCGAAACTCGCGCGCGCTTCCGGCTGCGTCACGGTTGTGGACAGCACATGGGCGTCGCCTTATCTCATGCGCCCGCTTGAGCTTGGGGCGGACCTCGTCGCCTCCAGTTCGACTAAATACATCAGCGGACACGACGACGCGCTCGGCGGCTATGTCGCGGGAGGAGCCGAACTGGTCGCGGCTGTCGACAACTATATGCTCGTTCTCGGCGGTTCGATGAGTCCGTTGCACGCTTTCTTTTCTTGGCGGGGAATGCGCACTCTCCACGTCCGCATGGACAGGCATTGCTCGAACGCTTTGGAAGTCGCCAAATTCCTCGAAAACCATCCCAAAATTTTGAAAGTGAATTATCCCGGCCTCAAAAGCCATCCGCAACATGATGTGGCGAAGAAAACAATGTCCGATTACTCCGGCATGATAGCTTTCTGGCTGAAGGGCGGGTACGAGGCCGCTTCAAAGCTGCTCGCCAATGTTAAAGTCTGCAACGTGGCGGTCAGCCTCGGCGACGCTTGCACGCTAATAGAGCATCCCGCCACAATGACCCATATCACTGTCGATGAAGAAAGAAGAAAACGTCTCGGCATCACGGACAATCTAATCCGGCTCTCCGTCGGACTCGAAGACGTCCGCGACCTTGTCCGCGACCTAGACCGCGCGCTATCAAAAATCTAACCCGATATTTACATAGAATGTGAGTTGATAATCCCTTTGTGGCCGACACCAAGCAGGGGGAAGACAGCGACACAGCGAATGCAAGCCCTATAGAAGCAGTACAAGAATATTATACAACGTCGCATAATATATATTATGTTGCAATAGCGCGTATCGGCAGAATTGCCATATATGCCTTTATTAACAACGATATTTACTTGTATAAGTTTGAAATGAGTGCTTTTTCTTCAATATTTACATATATTATCTTTCTCTATCGAGTTAGTCCGCACATCGTTGTGATTATGATGCGTTGTTCATGACATTTCTATAAATTCCAATCGATCTCCAACGCTGATTTTGAATTTTTCGATTGTTCCTTTCGGCAGTTCTATTAATGTATTTGTCTCTGATCCAGCTATGAAAATCCTTCCCGGAGCCATGTTTTCCTTCAAATTGCAAATCGCCCCAGACGCATTTAAACACACCACATCGATATAAAACATCATGAAAAACGTATGAATCGAATTGCATCTCCTGAAAATCATCCCGTCAAACCCGTCAAAACTCCTTTTCAGCATCAATCCCGAAAATCTTTCCCAAAACGACCTCGCCAAAATCGCTCTTTCAGCTATTATACTTTTTGTTAAGCCATTATTTTGCTTGATTAAAGCTATGTGCATGGTTAACCCTCATAACCGGTCAATTGAAATCACACTATGTCTTTGAATAGCGGCCTTTGTTGTGTATTAAAAGTTGTATTTTTGAAAACAACGCGATTATAGCAAGCTTGTCATGTGTCATTTGCGTTTTCTTATCTGTTTTTGAATACTCCTGTTATATCCCAACAATCTTTCCTTTTCTTTTAAAGCTCCGTTTTCAAGCCATTCTATAGGTTTCTCTGTTTTATTTGAAGGATTTACCCAACAGATGTCTGAAAGCCCTTTTTCCTGAGCGCAAAATGAAGCGAAATTGTTTTTTGCCTTATCGTCCAAAGAAACAATTGTTTTATCAGAACTCCATGCAGCTTCAATGAGAATGATATCTTTCTCAACAGCTTCTTGAACTTGTTTGCCCAATTTTGCCGATGCAACTTTTTTTCGGAACGCCATATTCTTTCTAGATGTGATTACTTTTAATTTTCCTCTGTCTTGCATACTCGCCAACCACAATAGAGAGCTTTCAGTCTCATGCTTTTTCCATTCATTTTTTATTGCTTCCGTCCAGCCTATTTTGTGACAAATCTCATAAACGTTATCTAGAAAAGCTCGACATTTTTTCTTTGTTTCAGGAGTATCTGGCCCTATAGCCAAAGTGCCTGCCGCGCGAGCCACAGAAGCATCGATGATTAATGTTTTCGATTCTTTTTGAGACATTTCCTGAGTTAAAACCCATCTGCGGCATCAAGATACTCTCTCTGTGCCTTCATGGTGACTTTGCCGAAATCCTCCGGAGTATCTGCGTCATAAGAGCCTTTTTTATCGAAGCCCACGCTTGTTATATTAGTGAACCCGGTGTTCGGGCTTCTCTCAAACCAATGCATTTTTACTAATTTCGGATCGATGTTGCCTTGGGCAATTCGTTTTTTTATGCCCAACAGGATCATTGCGCTATGAGTTTCAGCGATAACATTCACGCCTCGCTTTGCCGCGTCGATAAGCATGTCAGCCATAGCTAGCTGTGCGCGAGGATGCAAATGTATCTCAGGTTGTTCGATATATACAGTGCGTCCCTTTTGAGCTGCAAGAAGCGCCACGAGCACAGGTAGTGTTTGAGAAACACCGAATCCGACATCCGCTATGCTTACCATGTCTTTTAATTTTGATTTAGATTTAGATTCTACGGGCATTCTCCCGACCTTGATCTCCAACTTTGAATCATCGATCTGATTAACAGAGACCCGGTTCGTCAGTCCTAGATCATTCAGCATCTTTTCTAGTTTAGACTTTTGTTTAGCCTCATTTTTGTTCCAATCATACAATACGCTCGCTACATAATCTGTGAAATCACCGGGGAAATCAGGCCCGGACGCAGACATCATATAGTTGCGCTCAGGATTGCCTCGATGTCCGGGAAGATGGATGATGTTTCTAATCGCATGTTGAAAGTTGATCGTTACTTCAACAATTTCATTAAACATCCCAATTGATGCCGAATTAGATGTTGTCGTTAAGAAACATCGATAGCGAAAGACTCTAAGATTGCCTTTGGGATTGAAGAGGGACGCTAGTTTCAAGGAATAATTCAAAGGCATTTCTTTATCCAAATCGGCCATTTTTGCCATTTTTGCGATTTCTTCTGATGGCATACCTAAGCGTAAACAATATTCTCTTCCTTCAAGCTTATACTTTACTTCATTAACATTTATTCCTTTTCTGGGAATCTTTTCGAAAGTGATTTCTGTAGACATCCCGTTTGTCAAACCTGTTCCTACGACAAACTGAGAATTACCTGCGACTCCGCCTTTGCAAGAAAATTGATCGAAAGATGTGAATTTCGCGTTCGGCCCATCAAGAAGCAAAGCTCCCGGATCATAGTCGGCTTCAATAGTCTGTTTCAATAGTAAAACAGGTTGCATTATGCTTGACTTGCCTGAACTATTCGCTCCGGCAAGCAATGTAAGAGGCTTTATTTCGACTTGCTGTTTTTCACATATCGACTTAAATCCACCGACTGTTATGTCAGAAATGGGAACACTGCTTATTGGTCTTTGAGTAGGCATCTCTTCACTCTCCGAACACTATTATATAAGATGTCCGATGTTAAAAACTCACGGCGATTAAAAAACCGCGATTATTTTCTTCTATATGATTCACTTCTTATACACGACGCAGAAAGTGTCGATGCCGGGGAAAGCGGATATTTCCATTTCGGCGAATGATTTCATTTTTTCGGGGTCGCCGAGCTTGGAAAGTTCGATGACTTTTCCTGCAAACACGAGATATGTCTGTTTGACTATCGCCCCGCCGTCGCCGAAAGTCGTCGCGCGCGATAAGGCGTCGGAAAGGTCTTGCGACATATTGCTTCTAGCGCCAAGAACAATGAAGGCGTCCGGAATGGTCAGTCTGGCCAAGCCGTACATATCTACGACCACCGCCGGAGAGAGCGTTTTGCCGCCCAGACCGAAGATGCCTTTTTTTCGGTTTTTTGCGGAGAAAACGCGCGAGGCCGAATCCTCGTAAACAAGAGACACGTCGTTCGTCTCAGCGCCCAGAGCAGCCGTCGCGGCTCGCTTCGCTTCTTCAAGGGTTATCTTTTCCGAGCCGCGCGAAGCCACCAGAGACGCGGATCCGGAGCCTGAAGCGCGCAGCGTGTTTCTCTGTTTATCTATTTCGACTTCGATCTCGATTGAATCAGGGTCCGCGCCGGAGCCAATCATAGCGGCGTGCATTTCCGCTCTTATGGCGGCGACATCGTCGTCCGTCGCGTCCACGACGCTTTTTTCGATGACGTTTTTCAGCATCGCCATAGCCGCGCCGACGGCTGAAATCACTTCCGCGTCTTTTGCGTGGCGGTAAGGCAGGCGGAGTTTATCCGCCGCCGGAGGAGCGACGACCGAAGCGCCGCCACCGCCGCCAATGACGGACATCGCGGCGGCAGGTTTGTATTCCTCGCCGAGTTTTTCACAGACGGAGGATATCCGGAGGGCGGCGATATCCAGAGCGTCGCGCGCAAGAGCCTCGGCGGGCCTGCCGGTCAAGGCGGAAAGCGCCTCGAAAGCGATTTTTGCGGATTCCTTCGAGCCGGAGGAATAGTCGCCGTCCGCCAAGGTTCCCAGAGCGTTTGCGGCGCAAGTGGCGGTGATAGCGAAAGAGCCTCCCGCGCCGGTCTCTATGACCGCGTAGTCGCCGGGGTCTCCGTCGCGGGGCGCGGCCAGTTTCGCTTTAGCTCCGGCCAAATCTTCGGGAGCCGCGAAACAGGCGTAAGGCAGCCCGGCGATGTGCGCGCTTCTGGGGCCTACATCTTTTATTTTGCCGCCAGACACGCGTAGCATGGAACCGCCGGCTACGCCGATTGTGCGCACGTCGAGAGTTTTTAGATAAAGGATATTGCCGCCGACAGCCGCCTGTTTGCGTTGAGGTTTCCCGTCAATGATTATGCTGATATCCGTGCTCGTGCCGCCGACTTCGACGAAGTATCCGTTTGCCATTTTTTCATATAGGATGGCGGCAGAAACGCCCGCCGCAGGGCCTGAGAGTATGGTTAGAATCGGAGAGCGGCGCATGTTGTCCACCGCCATAACGCCGCCGTCGCTGCGCATAATCATGAGGACGGGCGCGAGACCGAGTTTCGACGCTGCTTCTTTCGTTTTGTCCGCGACATCCGTCATTTTAGGCAGAATGCTTGCGTTCACCACGGATGTTCGGGCGCGCGCGCGCAGGCCGTAAAGCCCGGACACCTCGCTGCTGGCGGTCACAGGGAATCCCGCGTCGGCTATCGCTTCCGCCGCGCGCTTTTCTCTTTCGGGGTCGTCGACCGAGAACGGCTCCGCGACGACGAAAGACGCGCCCGCGCCATGAGCATTGCTATTGCGCAACTCATCCAGATGGGCGCGGATTCCCTGCGCCGCCTCGGACGGGCTGAAAAAAAGATTTTTGACTGGAATCTTCCTGCCCGCCGCAATCTCCACGTCTCCAAGAGAAAGCTCCCTCTTCGCCTGAGCGCCCGACACGCCTTCCACTATGCCGATTAGAGTGACCGGCGCGACGTCTCCTTCGAGGAGCGCGTTCGTCGCCTGCGTCGTGCTGTGTGCGACGAACACCACATCCTCGGCCTTGAAGACGCCGACGGCCAGAAGGTCGTCCAGACACTGCCAGATGCCTTCGGCGACGCCGTTCTTTGAGTTGTGAGTGGTAGGGCGGCAGACTTTGGCGAGCATGGTCAGGGAGCGGTTGTCGACGGCCACCGCGTGGGTGAACGTCCCTCCGACATCTATTCCGATTCTTACGGCGGGAGAGTCGAGCGTCATTGTTTCTCCGAAAGCGAATTTAAGTAAAGTTTTCCTATCGCGGCGGCGGCGTATGAATCAATCTCGCGAGGTTTGAATAAAAAACTGCGCGGAATAAAACCGAATGGAAACGGAAGCGGGTTCTGTTCGTCATACAACCTGACGGCTTCAAGTGTCGTGTTTTTTTCGGCAACCGACAGTATGCTGCCCGGCATCGAGCCGGATTTCTGAAGCTTCTCCACAACCGAAGCGCCGCCTGTTCCTGAGCCGACGACTATTCTGTCCGCGGACGGGAACTCTTTCAGAAATTCGAGCGCGGCTTCTAGCACCGAGTCGGCGGGGCAGACAGCGCGGCGGAGCGTTTTTCCCGAAGAGTCTAGAGCCGCCAGACCGCATTTCTGCCGTCCGGGGTCTATCGCTATGAAAACAAAGCCGTCCGTCATCAAACCCGTCTCGCCAGAGTAAGCCCGTGAACCTCGGCCGCTCCGCCTTCCTTGAGAATCCTCGCGCATTCTTTCATCGTAGAGCCTGTCGTCATGACATCGTCAACAAGTATAACCTTTTTTCCGCGCGCGTCCGAACTCTTTCTGACGGCGAACGCCCCGCTGACGTTTCGCATCCGTTCCTGTTTCGACAGTTTTGATTGCGGCGGCGTGTTTCTGAGCCGCGCGAGCGATTTGGAAACAGGCATTCCCCAGAGCCGCGAGAATCCCCGCGCGATGTGCTCCGACTGGTTGAAGCCTCTGCGAATCCTTCTTATCGGGTGCAGGGGAACGGGAACAATCGCATCGCATTCCGGGAAGAGCGCGAATAATTCTCTGTCCGCCTCAGCGCGCGCGAGCGCCGCTTTAAGCAGGTAATCGCCAGCAGCGTAGTTGCCGTTGAATTTAAAATGCTTAACAAGCTCGTCGACTGGAGGAGCGTAGACAAAAGGAGAACGGCAGGAGTCGAGCGGAGTTCCGTCCCTGCATTCCGAGCAGTCGTCCGCGAACCTGACGCCGGGAGGAAGCGGGCGGCCGCACAAGCCGCAGTATGGGGGCGTCACGGCGACGGTCTTTCCGTCGCATTTATCGCACACGATTTTTCCGCAGGATTCGCCGCAGCACAGACACTTTACAGGCAGGAATATCGCCGCCGCCTCGCGCAGGTTTGATATGGCGTTTTGGAGAAAAAGCATTCAAGACCGCCGCGACATCGTTAAACGGCAGGCGGTTGCGTTCCGCCGGGCGGGCGATCCCCTTCCACCCTTCCGATGATATCGCTGCTGGAGAAGCCGGGTATTTCGGGGATAATGACAAGCCTGCCGCCCCACCCTTCGACCTCGGCGCGCCCGACGATGTTTTCAGGAGCGTAGTCGCCGCCTTTCACAAGCACGTGCGGCCTGACGCGCAACACAAGCTCAAGCGGGGTGTCCTCGTCGAAAATCGAAACATGGTCCACAAAGAAAAAAGACATAAGAAGCTCGGCGCGCTCTTCCGCAGAGAAGATGGGCCGCCTCGGCCCTTTCAGCCTGCGCACCGAATCGTCGCTGTTGAGGCCGACCACCAAGATGTCGCCCTCCCGCCTCGCGCTGTAAAGATTGTATATGTGGCCGGGATGAATTATATCGAAACACCCGTTCGTGAAAACGATATGTTTTCCGTCTCTGCGGTATCCGGCGCAAAGTTCGCCTATTTGTTCCCTGCTCACAGCCTTCACGATGAAGCTTTTCTCCTTATGAAATCTGAGAGTTCGCCGGCGTCGACAGCCGTTGTGCCGCGTTTGCGCACCACCACGCCAGCGGCGTAGTTCGCAAGCCTGACGGAGTCTGAGACCGAATGCCCGCCGCTCAGTCCGAGCGCGACGACCGAAAGCACGGTGTCGCCCGCGCCGGTGACGTCGTACACCTGAGTGCTCATAGCCGGGATCATAAGCATTTCTGAACTGTCGGTTATGAGCGCCATGCCGCCCTCGCCAAGCGTTATCAGCACTGACGCGGCGTTCAGCCTGTCCCTGATTGCCTGTCCGGCGTCGAAAAGCGACTTCTTGTCCGTGATTTCAATCCCCGATAGCTGCGTGGCTTCCATTCTGTTCGGAGTGAGAATGCTTACGCCCCTGAACCACTCCGCGTTTTTAGGTTTAAGGTCGGCGGCAACGATTTTTCCGTGCTGTTTGGCAAGGTTTATCAGCCCGCTCATCAGCTTCGGGCGGATAACCCCTTTGTCGTAGTCAGAGATCGCTATCCCGTCAACTTCGGCAATCATCCGTTCGATTCTGCGAAGCATCTTGGAAGTGACGCTTTCGTTCACCGCCCCGGTGAATTCCTGATCCGCCCTCATGACCTGCTGGCCCTGAGCGATAATCCTGACTTTGGAAGTCGTCGGCCTCGAAGGGTCTATGGCGAGGTTCTTCGTGTCGATTCCCTTTTTTGCGAGAATGCCCTTGAGGATGTTTCCATTGGGGTCTCGCCCCGCCACGCCCATCAGATCGGCTTTCGCGCCAAGCGACATAATGTTGGCCACAGTATTCGCCGCGCCGCCCGCGTTGAAAGTCCTTTCCTTCACCACCACCACAGGGACGGGAGCTTCTGGGGATATCCGAGTCGCCGATCCCCAAGCGTATTCGTCCAGCATCACGTCTCCGACGACAAGAATCCTGAGTTTCTTGAAGCTTTCGAGCATGTCTAGCCATTTCTTCTGACTGTCATCCGTTGCCCGCGCCTTCGGCATTTATATCGTCCTCCGAAAAATTTCGATTTCATGCCCGCGCTGATAAAAGAGCAAGAGCGCTATTCTCCGAGTCAATCCACAATCGCCGCGCCGCGCGCGGGCGATGTCTCATAGATTTTCAACCGGCGGCCGGTTTTTTTAAAGTACTCTTCGGAAAGATAAGCTTTCAAATCATCCAATCCGTCCCGTCGAGCCAGAGCCACGGCGCAACCGCCGAACCCGGCTCCCGTCATCCTCTCGCCGATAACCGCAGGCGATTCCTTTGCCAACTCGTTCAGAACGTCAAGTTCATCGCAACTCACTTCATAGTCGAAACGGAGGCTATCATGCGAGGCGAACATCAGCGCCCCGAAGCGCTCCATGTCCCCTTTCAGCAAAGCCTGCATGCTGTCCAGCGTCCTCTGGTTCTCCGTCACCACGTGACGGCATCGTTTTTTGACCACTTCCGGCAGCAGTCCGGAGAATTCCTCGAACTGAGCTTCGGAAACGTCCCGTAGCGCGCGGATTCCGGGCAGCGCCCCGCTCAGAATCCTCACCCCTTCTTCGCACGCCGCGCGCCTCTCGTTGTATTTCGAGTCCGCAAGCCCGCGAGACTTTCCGGAGTCGAGAATCAGCGCGACTTCGTCCCTGAGTTTCAGAGGCGCGTGTTTATGCTCCAAGCTCCGGCAGTCGAGAAAAAGCGCGTGATCCTCCCGGCAGAGACAGGAGGCGAACTGGTCCATTATCCCGCATTTCACGCCTAGATAGTTATGCTCGGCCTTCTGTCCGAAAAGCGCGATTTCCACCCTGCCAGTACCAAGCCCGTTCAGTTCGTCGATGAGCAACCCTGCGGCCACTTCGAGAGCGGCGGATGAACTCAGCCCCGAACCTTGCGGCACGTCTCCCGTCAACGCCGCTTCGAATCCGCGAATCTCTCCGTCGTACTCCTCGTCGAAGGTTCTCGCCACTCCTTCCACGTACTGGCTCCATCTGGGGCCGCGCGCGTCATATCTTTCATCAAGGTTGAATTCCGCGCTCTCCCCGTAGTCCAGCGAGCGGAGTCGTACCTTCCGGTCTTCTCTCAGGCGTCCGACTATTGTGACTCCGTGGCTGATGGCCATAGGCAGCACGAACCCGTCATTGTAGTCCGTGTGCTCGCCGATAAGATTGACTCTGCCGGGAGCTTTGGCGGCGATAACATTCCCGCCGCCGCCGAAGACTTCTTCAAAAACGCCTCTTGTTTCAGCCACTGTCGCCAATTTGAACTCTCCGATATCGCATTGCCGTTTCAACACATAAAATACACCCTAACCGGCGCTAATTTCCACAACAAGTTCAATCTTTGAACCGCAATATGAGACAACGCATGTCGAATCGAACCCGCGTATTTTTACCAATGCGACTCAAAACTCCAGCCTGACGAGCGTTCCGTCGGGATGAAGAGGGGCTATGAGATGTTGAACGCCTGTGAGTCCATGCCATCCTTTGCCTAGGTCGATTTTCGATTCTTCGCCGCCGGGAAGCTTATAGAAGGCTTTTGACGGAGGAGTTTGAGAGGCAATCATGACCCATGCGGCCCCGTACACGCCCTCCGGGCCGGACAGCAGGAATTCGTATGAATCGGCGGCAGAGCGCGCGCCGTACACGTTTCCGCCCGCGAACACCACGCACGCCGAAGCTTCAAGGTTGCACCAGTCCACCGACGCGTCGAACACATCAATAAGAATCGCGTTGCCGCCCTCTTCGACCACTGTCTCGTCTGTCACTGGCTGATACGGCTTCATCGCGTCTATAAAACTGCCTTTGAGCTTATGCGACCCGCGCAACGAGTGAACGATAAGGAAAGGCCCTCTGGAAACCTGATGAATGTCAGTGGTGATGAAAGAATTTTTGCCGCCTCTTGCGAGCGCCGCCTCCAAAATCGTTGCGAGAAAATCCTCGCCTGATTTTTTTTCGGCAACAAATTCGCCGGGAACGCCGGAGTAAACGAGAACGCCTTCGCCGCACCCTGCGGCCCACACAGCCGGTTGCCCATCGACAGTCATCCAGACATCGGCTCCCGCCGCAACCGCATCGTAAATAACGGCGGGCGCGGGCGCTGCCGGATCGCCCAGATACAATATGTTCGCTGGGGCCTGAGGCGCGGCGGTCAGCGAGACATCTTTAGATGCCGGTTTTCCATCCGCATCCGGCGCTCCGGACAAAACGACTTTTTTAGCGGACTTCACGCCCGGCAGCAGCTTTTCGAGCAATGCGTCGGTCGGAGTGTCATAACCCGCCTGTTTCCACCAAGCGCCTTCGATGTTGTTGAAAGCGTCCTCTCCGCCCGTCAGGAATAGGATTCCGCCTTTTTTCACCCACTCGGCGATGCCGTCAACGATTCCGGGAGTCTGCGGTTTCCATGCGTCAAAAGACGCGATTAGGAGCCTTATGCCGGGCGGCATATAGTCGGGTTCGGCCATTCGTTCGGCTGGGACAACCTTCATGTTCACGCCTAACCGCGCGAGTGAAAGCATGGGAGCGAGATGTCCGGCAAGCCTGTCGGAGCCTGCGCCTTTCTGCCACATCAGCGTGTCGGCGGTCAACGCTCCTATAACAGTCGTGCCGCCCGCATACCGCCCGCCTCCGGGCATTCTCCTCTGTGCCGACCACATTGTCATGAGCGCGGACGCGTGCTCCTGCGGGATAGCGCTTTCGCCCGCCGCCCCGTATTTGTCCGTCGACAGGAAAACCCGTTCAGGCCACGGAACGACCTCGTAGTAAGATGCCCTCATTTGCATCAGAGCCGCAGCGAGCGTGTCCTCGTGCCAGTCCCTCAGCTTTGCCCAACTGTCCCCTTCCCTGTCGTCAACCGGGTCAGTGAGCAGTATCAGGCTTTTGCCTGTGCCGGCGGTGAGATTCTCAAAATAATTGTATTCGAGAAGCGCGTATGAAAAAACGTCGCTTTCAATTTTTCCGCCGACCTTCTGCATGCCTCTGGCTGTTCCCGTCCAGACCTGCCCTACAAAGCCGTCAACGGCATCGAGCGCGCTTATCGCGTGATGCGGAGACACAATGCCCCATTGGGCGTAGTTCAAATTGCTGTGCATTGGAACGATACAGAGGACATCGGCGGCTTTCTCCTTCACGTGGCCGCACAGGTCTCTGTAAAACTCCTCGAACAACGAGGCTTTTAGCCTGTTGGCCTTAAAAACGGATGCCGGAGTGGTATATGGCCCGCGCCACGGCTCGCCGTAAAACTTCCGCCATTCTTTTTTGAATGCGTCTTCATAGCCGGTCGAAGCGAAATATTCTGGCTCTTCAGGAAGAATCGCTCTCGCTCCGGCCTCTATGTGAGCGTCCGCAAGCGATTTCATGTATTCCCGCCAAGGCTCCGTGGGAGACACCCATGCCCTGCCCGGTATCATCTCGAAAGGCTGTCCCCCAGCCATCATCTGCACTATTCCGGGGTTGTTTTTGACAATCTCGGCGTCCTTGCCGAGCCAACTCGCGCTGAACATGGCGAACGGCATGAAGCCTCTCGATTTCCATGTTTCAATCAGGCCGGGATTGGTCCCGTACACGATGGCGATGTCAGCCGGAAGATGCAGTTCCGGAAGCCATTCCCGGGATGTCTGAAAAGACGTCCTCGGCTGCCTTGCCCCGGCTGCTCCGAACCACATCAAGCTCCCTGATAATACAGCCACGACCACTGCAATCCTAAGTCCGTATGTTGTTTTCATGAAGTTATTATAACATCACGAATATTGCCGAATCAAAACAAATATTTCCATCCATCCGGCATATTAGCGCGAATAACGCTTCGTTCATCGCGTATAGCGTCTTTCTGGCAATAACACGGATTAAATTATTTGTTGATACCCGCACATTTATGTGTTATCTATATATGGCGTTGAAATGGGCGCGGGAAGCGCCTGTAGCGCTTTTTTGAATGATTAACAAACGCAGGCGAGGTTTTCAACATGGATAGAGCCGATTACATCAAATTCGTCGAATCGGTCAGCCGCAATCCTGTCGAGCAGATAAACAGTTACAAGAGACAGGAAAGGCCGGTGTTCGGCTACACGTGCAGTTATGTGCCGGAAGAACTGATTGACGCGATGGGGATAATCCCGGTGAGGATGCTGGGCCGCGCTCAGACAATCCAGTCGGCGGAGCGGCATTTTCAGTCTTATTGCTGTTCTCAGGTGCGCAGCCTTATGGAGGAGTTCATCGACGGGGTTTACTCCTCTCTCGACGGACTGCTCTTCGCTCACACATGCGACACCATGCAGCAGTTCCATGATATCTATAAAAAGAATTTCCCCAAGGCGTTTGTAAAGAACATAAATTTCCCCTCGCGGCTCGACGGGGAGATTCCATACAACTACGCGCTCGCCGAGACGAAACGGTTTCTCAAATCCGTCGAAGAGTTCACCGGCAGGCCGCTCAGTTCGGACAGCCTCAAGGAAAGCGTGACCGCGTACAACAAGAATCGAACGCTGCTTGAAAAGCTTTACGGACTGCATCTTAAATACCCTGTCGATATTCCCAGCCGTCTCCTGCTCCAGTCGGTGATAATGTCTCAATGCGTGGACAAGCGCGAGGCGAACAAATGGCTGGAACAATTCCTTTCCTCCTTCGACGAAAAGGCTCCTGAGGACTCGAAGCGGAAAAGAATAATGCTCGTCGGAAGCGTGAACATCAACGAGGAAGTGTACGACCTCGCCGACGAGTTCGGGGCGATGATAGCGGACGACGATCTGTGCACGGGAAGAAGATATTTCTCGACGCAGGTGTCGGAACCGACGGTCGAAGGAGTGACGCGCAGATACCTGAGCCGCCCGCACTGCGCGGCGAAACACCGCGACGTGCACTCCCGCGAGCGTTGGCTGCTTGAGCTTATCGAGAAGCGCTCCATCGACGGCGTAATTTTCCTTTACCTCAAGTTCTGCGACCCGCACTGCTTCGACTACCCGGACCTCAGAAAAGCCATCGAGGGAAAAAAGGTTCCGACTCAGCTCATTGAGATGGAGCAGTCCGTCGCGCAGTCCGGACAGTTGCGCACCAAGCTGCAGGCGTTTGTGGAAATGATTTCCTGACACTCTGGAGAACGCGAACATGGAACAGTACAACCAATTAAGCGAGATATCCAGCAACGAGCGGCTTCGCAAGCTGATGGTCGGCTATTACATGAAGGCGAAGTTCTCGTGGCTGACGAGAAAGAAAATAGCGTGGATAACGAGCGGCGGCCCTGTGGAGCCTCTAATATCGATGGGCATTACCCCCATCTATCCCGAGAACCACGGAGCGATGATAGGCGCGCGCAAGATGGGGCCCGAACTCTCCGACGCCGCCGAAGACCTCGGCTACTCGCGCGACCTCTGCTCGTACTTCAGGTGCGATGTCGGCTCGGCCGTCCTCAAGAAAAGCCCTATCGACATCAGGCCGAAATTCCTCGGCGGTCGCGCCGTGTTCGGCGGCGGACTCCCGAAGCCCGACCTGCTTGTCTGCTGCAATAACATCTGCGGAACCGTCCTCAAATGGTACGAAGTTCAAGCCAGATTCTTCAACGTCCCGCTCATTATCGTGGACACGCCGTATAACTATGACGGCGAAACCACCGAGATTATCGAATACGTCACGGCTCAGTTCGGCGAGATGATAACTCAAATCGAAAAAGCCACCGGCAAGAGATTCAGCGAAAAAGAATTTATCCGCGTCGGCGAACTTTCCGACGAAGCCGTAAACCTTTGGAACGAAGTGCTCAGCATCTGCGAGAACGTGCCTGCCCCCATGACCTGCTTCGACGCGTTCATGTATCTTGCACCCATCGTCACCCTCAGAGGAACGCAGGAAGTCGTCGATTATTACAAGCAACTCAAGGTTGAGCTTCAGAGTCTTGCGGACAGAAAAATATCGCCCGTTCCTGAAGAGAAGTTCAGGCTTGTATGGGACAACCTGCCGATATGGTTCAAGATGCGGCGTCTGTCAAAAACTCTGGCGAACTACGGCGCGGTGCTGGTCGCGGACACTTATACCAACGCGTGGGCGGACAACGATATCAGCGTGGAGAAACCTATCGAAAGCATGGCGCGAGTTTACGCCACCGCCTACCTGAACAGAAACACCGAAACCAAAATAAAAAACATGGTGAACCTGATGAACAGGTTCAAAGCCGACGGATTCCTCATTCACTCCAACAGGAGTTGCAAACCTTATTCGTTCGGGCAGCTAGACATCAAAGACGAGGTTTCCAGAAGGACGGGCAAACCGGCTCTGATGATAGAGGCTGACATGTGCGATCCGCGCGCGTACTCGGACGAACAGATAGCCACCAGAATTCAGGCTTTCATCGAAACTCTCAAGGAAAGGAAAGCCACAGCTTGATCACTCTCGGAATAGACCTCGGCTCTAACACAGTAAAAACAGTCCTTCTGCGCGACGGCTCTCAAGTGATAGCAAGGTCTTTGCGCAAAGGCGGGCACGACATGGAAACCGTCATGAACGAGTGCTTGGAGGAAGTTTACTCCGCCGCTTCCGGCGAGAAGCCCGACAAAATCGTGGCGACCGGATACGGGCGCGTCAGTTGCAAGATAGCCGACAAGGAAATCAGCGAGATAAGCTGTCACGGCCGCGGCGCGTATTTTTCGATGCAGGGCGCAAGAACGGTCATCGACATCGGCGGGCAGGACAGCAAAGCGATTAGCCTCTCAGACAACGGCAAGGTGATAGATTTCGTGATGAACGACAAATGCGCCGCCGGAACCGGGCGCTTCTTGGAAGTCATGGCGCAGGCCCTTCAAGTCCCGCTCGTGGATTTCGGAGACGTCTCTCTCAAAGCCGACCGCTCCGTCGATATTTCCAACACATGCACCGTCTTCGCCGAATCGGAAGTAATCTCCCTTATGGCCAGACGGGAATCCAAAGAAAACATCATCGCCGGACTCCACAAAGCGATCGCTGCCCGCGTCATTGCTATGGCGAAAAGATTGCGCATCGAGGACGAAGTCGCTTTCACAGGCGGAGTCGCCCTTAATTCAGGCGTGAAACGCGCTCTGGAATCAGCTTCCGGAAAGAGCATCAAGACCCCCGATCACCCGCAGCACATAGGCGCTCTCGGAGCCGCTCTTTTCGCTTTCGACATGGCATAAGAATAGTTTAGAATCATTCAATAGAATTCGAACTCATTCCTATTGCGAATTTTTCTCGTAAAGAATCCAGCGTGACTTTTATTATTATTCCAATTCTTTTTTGGCTTACCCATCAACTCCTCGTGGGGGTTCGATTCCCTTCTTCGGCAAAGCAAAAAAGCCTCCTCATCGGAGGCTTTTTATTTGCTCTTTTTTACTGAATTCTACAATAAACATGAATCCGCGCCCTAACCAGCGCAACTATTCACGCAAGCGATATCGCGAGACTGCGTCTTCGTATGCTTTCAGGAGCTGTTGATCAAAGGCAAAAAACAACCGCTATTTCATCATCTCATTGGCGGCGGCCTGACCTGCGGCAGCGGCTTGACTGCTATAGCAAGCTATCCAGTCTTGCCCGCTTTTTCCGTCGCACGCGTCCATGATGTAGCCCACGAAAACGCTGATAGCGGCGTCTGCTTTGGGAGATGACTTGTAAGCGTCCGCTGCCGACAAACATGAAGTTCGAGTCTGGTTTTCCAACTCGCTCGTATATGCGGCTCCCACCGTGTTCTTCGTCTCAAGCGTCAGCTTGTTGCAGAGCGATTCCAGTGTTTGCCCTTTGCCTGCGGAGGATTTTTTGCCTTCCGCCGCTGCGGGGGCTTCTTTCTGCGCGGCAGCTTCAGGATCATACTTGAAAGATTCGAAGAAGCGCTTTGCGTCGGCTCCCTCAAGCTTTTTCTGGTCTGTCGAGCCGAATAAGACTTGGAACTGTGTGCCTTCCACATAAGCGAAAACGCCGCTGTAATAAACATCCATGCCCTGCGACTGTGTTTTGTAGACCAATGTCAGCGCCGGTTGTCCGGCAAGCGTGGATTCTCCCTTGCTTATCACTTCTCCGTTATTCGCCACCGCGTCTCGCCCTTTTTCCAACGATTCCTTAACGTTGTCGCTCACTATGTTTACCGGCGTGGCGGCCACCATGAACATTATGTCTTTCAATGACGAAGAATACAGAGTTGTCGTCACAGCATTGCCGCCTGAAGTGACCGCGTCTCTTGTTTCAACTTCAAAATTCTCAGCCCCTTTAGGAACCTCAACGCTGAATTTGTGAGCCATGCTCGAATACTTTTCATATTGCGTTCCTTTGCCCGCCCCTCCTGAGCATCCGGAAACAAGAGCCGCCACCGCAAAACATACGACTACCGAAATAATTCTTTTCATGTTCTTTTCTCCTCTCGCTCCTTGGCCGAATTCGTTCTATATAAATGAGCATATCTGGCTGCCGCACATTTCATGTCAGACATGCTCAAAATATTCGAATAATAGGTCTATTTCTTGTGGAATATTAACAAACAGATGACAAACATGTCAATCAAGTATTTTGGTCTTTTTGAACCACAATAAGACTAAAAATTTCCGCCCTGAATTGTTCCCTATGATACCGGATAATAAAAGATTGACGCGAATATTAAGTCAACGCGGTTTCTTTTTTGATGGTTTTGAACATCGTTCTGATGTTTTGTTCGGGGATGTCTTCCTGCAGGTAATGGGTGCAGCTAAGGACGAATCCGCCGCCTTTTCTTCCGACATCGGCATTCTCGCGAATGGAGTCGGACACTTGGGCGGGAGTCATCATTGACATGCTCTGAGCGTCTATCCCTGTGACGAAACAAAGTTCGCCGCCGTATTTTTGCTTGGCTAGAGCAAGGTTGTTGCCTGCGGTGGGCTGAAACGGGTGAAGCATGTCGGCTCCGGCTTCGACTATTTTGTCCAGCAGAGGCTCTACGTGGCCGCATGAATGCAGCATCGCCAGCGCGCCCAGCCTGTGTATCTCTTCAACCTGCATTTTAAGGAACGGGAAAGTGAACCGCTCCCACATCTTTTTCGACATCAATAGATTTTTCTGCGAGCCGTAGTCGTCCATGATGATGATGACATCCGCGCCGGCGGCGACCGCCCCCCTGATGACATCCAGAGAATGCCGCGCCATGGCGGCAAAGAAATTCATTATGACATCCGGCCGCTCTATCATCCATGTGTATAGGTTCTGCAATCCCATCCAGTGCTGAGACGAGTCCTGAACGCCGGGGACCCAGCACGCGATGGATGCTCCGGGCCTCAGCGCTCGGTACATCCTTATCTGGGCGTACAGCGCGGGATGCGTCAGGTCGGGAAACTCGTATGACGCGACGTCTTCTATTGTTTTACAGGGCGGCTCCACCGTCTCCAGATAAAGCCCGACCACGCTCCGTTTTATTCCGTATCTGTCCGTGATATTGAGATTGCCGTCCTTGATGTTCACGGATTTGATGATGGACGGCCCGAAGAACCAGTGGAAATCTACGATGTCGGAACCGAGTTGTCGCAGATAATCATGCTGGGCAGTGTACGCGAAAAGCGCGGCGGCGTTTGCCAGTTGTTCAGAGGGAGCGTTCCTGCGGATAAGCTCGAATCCGCCTAACACCGCCTTGTCGAGCAGGCTGCGGGGAGGCTCGATTTCGGACGCGCATTTCAACAGCATCTGAGGCTCGAACCACAACATGACCGGAAGCCTGTCGAGGGGTTTTCTCTCGACGGCGGCCCTCACTCTTTGTTTGGATGTCATTTTCATATTCGCGCGCCTTTCGTTTGTTTCACATCGGCCTGCGGCTCGTCGGCATTTCTCCAATGAAAGTTTATTATACCAAAAACCAATCGGTTTCACCCTCTCGCAGCGACATACAACAAGAAGCCCCGCTCAAAACCCCACATTGCGCATTATTCCCCCGGCGTCTCTTGAGCAAAAGTTTTTCTGAGTCCCCCTGAAACTCAGATATTTATCGCGGCGAGCGGGACTTTGGAGTGCGGCGATTCATCGCCGCTTTTCCCAGCGATGTGAACCATCCCGGAGCCGGGAATTAATTCCCGGCTCTTG
>Ga0116149_1000324_pt1 | contig 62866 bp, 54 predicted proteins | sample AD_UKC057_MetaG_FD_89787 | JGI IMG/M metagenome (GOLD analysis project Ga0116149, IMG submission 89787) | Active sludge microbial communities of municipal wastewater-treating anaerobic digesters from USA - AD_UKC057_MetaG | ecosystem: Engineered > Bioreactor > Anaerobic > Digestate | place: USA...
GTTTCTAGATTCTTTTTCACTTCCTATTGCCGCGCATTAGAAATCTACGAGGTGAATACCATGCCAAAACATACGGCTGATTCTTCCTGATTCTAGGGTTCTATTGACGAATCCGGGTTTAATGCTTCCTTAATCGCTCCCGCTTCTCTTCTGCTTAATATTCTTTCAGGAGTAAACTTCCTTAACCCAACAGGAAATCTTGCAATAGAGCCTTTTTTAAAACTAAACATCTCATATTCCGAATATGGCAGTATACCACGAGGCATTCTTCTGAGAATAAACACATCGTCAGTTACCATACTCAAATAATCCATATAGTGACTGTTAGCTTTCTTCTCTTCGCTATCACTATCGTATATTGTCGCATCGCGGCTTTCTTTTTTGTCAAAACCTATTTCTCGAACGATTACGGAACTATCATTCGCGTCATGGCTCTTTTTATCTAATACAACGTACACCCTGTCGTTTCCTGATATTTCGATATCGAAAAGATGCGGAGTAATTCCATCTTCGAATTTTACTGATTCAATGAGTTCTCCCGATTTATTGATCTTTTGAATCGAGAAGTCCCTCATATATGCATAAATATTGTCTTTGCTGTCGATTGCAAAAGATAAAAGCACATTGGGGTTGGAAGCTTTATCTTTCCGTTCATCAGCAGAACCGCCTGCTATGAGCGAAACTTTAATCTCAGTTATCTTTTTTCCGTCTTTAGAGTATTTCTGAAGTTCTCCTGTTGAGCGGCCATATATCAAGTTGCCTTTACTATCGAACGCAAAGCTGTTGCCTAACATATATCCGGTCGTATTACAGTTTGATTTCTCCTTTGCGATTGAAAATACAGGCTCTCCGCCGTTATTCATATTAAACAAAGAGATGGCATGGTCAGTGTTTTCTATCAAGTATGATTTTCCGTTCGTGTCGCTGATTATCTTTGCATTCGAAATGTTTTCGTATTCGTTTGAAGATATCTGCGCGCCTGTTGTTAAACTGTATTCCGACACTTTTAGCGTCTTGTCCCTTATGGCAAGAATAAATATGGAATCTTTTTTAACATGATAATCTAGCGCTAAGTTGGCCGGAACAGAATAAAATGCAGCATAGCTGTATGTGGCGGCAAAATACAAAGCGCTTAGCGAAAGAAAAAAGACGCTAAATATTTGAGCGGCTTTTCTAAGCGCGCGATTTTTGACGTAATCGACACAAAAGGAAAACACGACAAGTAAAAACGACGATGCAAATGCCATTATTGGCAAAAGCAAATACATCATAATTCTGTCGTTGCTATTAAGCGATAATACGCCCTTTAACTTTACAAATTTTAAGATTACTGAATAATCATTAGATATTATCAGATTAAATGCGCCAATTAAATTGATGATAAGGCATATCGCTGAATAAAGAAACAATCCTCTAAAAAGGCTCGTTCTGTTAACCGCGCTGAGAGAAACTGCGCCGATGTAAAACAAAAACACAGACGCAGGCAATGCTAATAGATGCCCCGAATTCGCATGTTTTAAAACAATGGTAATAAGCGTTTGCAGAGAGAGCGCGTAGGCGATACAAACAATGTTCTTTACAAGTCCGGCGCTACTTTTGAAGGCGGAAGCGAGAAGATGGACTACAAGCGCTTTCAAAAACAGCTCAACTGCGACACTTATCAGAATCGACAACGTTATGATTGCCCAATGATAACCTTGCTTTTCCCATAAATTCCAGCTCAGAATCAATCCTGCGCCCCAAATTATCAACAACGGCGGCACAACAGCCCTGATTCCGGCGCGCTCCCTAATTTCATGCCCGATTACATAAGGAAACAAAGGAAACAGAAATAATGTTTTTAATTGGGATGACACAGAATAGCTTGCAGACATCCGCCATAACTCCATCGTCGTCGAGTTTACAATACTTGACTATCAGCTCTTTATTATACTGGTATTTTAAATATTTGCATTTGCCTTGAGTCAATTTTGCAGTTTCTTGCGAAACGCTAATTTGCCCGCTTAAATAAATTATCGCCAAAAGATGGCGGGTTAACCGCCGTCGGATGGCGCATAATCGGTTGACAAACGCTTGCTATTTGCAGAATCTATTGTTCAACAATTCACACGCGATGCGATTTTGCGAGACCTCCACTCAGCACGCGGTCTTCAATGATAGTAGCTATGCGCGCAAAAGGTCGTTTATGCGCGGCTACATCGAGAGGTATTCGACGCGGCGCAGGATGTTGTTGATAACGACCGGCCATGTGTACTGCCCGGCTGTTTTGTGGGCCTCGCGCTTAATGCCGTCCTTGAGATGCGGATTGTCCACCAAATACTGGAGATAGACGACAAGCTCGCGGGGGTCTCCCGTCTGCACTGTGACCGCGTTGACGAACGGGATGGAGTATTCCTCCCCGGTTTCGCCGGTGAAGGCGATGCCGCCGGAGGCCATCACTTCGAGGCCGACGAGGCCGAACGGCTCGAAGCCGCTGTTGGCGAACACGCAGTCGCAGCAGTGATAAAGCAGCCGCACGAAGTCCTCCGGCAGGAAGAATCGCAGATGGAGGATGTCCGCTTTCGGGGCGCTCGCGATCAGGTCGATGCACTGTTCGACGGTGGGGCGGCTGCTAGGGGAAAGCACGTCCGCCACCGAAAGGCCGCGCGCGGCGGCAAGGTCGAACACTTCCCGCGCGTGCGGCTCCAGCCCGCCTCTGAACAGGAATGTCGATCTGACGCCTCTCTGTTTGAGAATCGCCGCCGCCTCGACCGCCTGCGTCCACCTCTTGGCCGGGTCGAACCGCCCGATCTTCAGCGCCTTTATCTCTGTCGGGTGCAGGGACAGCGCCGCCTTCAACTGCTTGACCCGCTCCGGGTCGTGTTGTTCGAGCATCCTCTCCGGTATCCCGTTTGGCAACACCAGAGATTCAAGCCCCTTTTCGGCCAGCACCTGCTTCATGAACTTGCTCACCGTGGTGATTCTCGCCACGTAGCATAGCCTGCCCCAGTTTATCTTATGGAAAGACATCGTGTTGTTGGCGTTCCATAGGAATACCGACTTGTCTCTTATGCCGTGCCAGTTGAGAAGGTCGGAGAGGTGGCACTGCGCCTCGACGGTGTGCCATTCCTCGGCCATGACGATAATGTGTTTGCCCGCGGCCGCGGCGGGACGCGCTATGTTTTCCAGAACGAAATAGGGGACTGACCCGGCGTAGTCGTTCACCTTGTTGTCTTCCCCGTCGTAAACGCCGGACGGGTGATGGGCGCTGATCCACTGGCACCAGCGGTGGAGCGTGTATTTTCCGTTTTCGAGTGACTCGCGTCCGGGCAGAGAGGGGTCGCCGATGAAGAAAAGGTGAGTCTCGAAGCCGAGAGCGCCGAGGGCTAGCCCTAGGTTGTGGACGCGGGTTCCCAGCCCTCCCGCCTGCGAATAGGGGTCAGGCCCTTCGAAAGACAGAAGGACGAAAACGGCGTTTTCAGGGGTGATGTTTACGCTCATGGAAGACGCTCCTTAAGGTTGTTGAACCGCAACGGAGACGGCTGTTAGCCGCCGCTGTTTATTCTCTCACATTTTTTGGATGAGTTCAACCCGGAGGGGCCGCGGCGGGCGCGCGCGTCACTTGTCGAGAGCGTATCTTATGGCTTTAACAAGGTCGTCCAAGCCGAAGGGTTTCTGCAAATAACCCGCCGCCCCGTCCGCCAGAGTCGCGCTTGCCTGTCCGTCTCTGCTGAAACCCGAGCAGACAATCACCTTGGCGTCCGTCTTTATCTGTCTGAGGCGTTTGAAGACGTCCGCTCCGTCCATGTCGAGCATCATCATGTCGAGTATGACTAGGTCAAGTTCGTCGCGCATACGCTCAAAAATAGAAATGCCACCGGCGCCCGTGTTGGCTGAGACGGGGCTGCAACCCTCGGATTCCAGCACTTCGCAGGCCATTTCGAGGAAGTCGTGGTCATCGTCGATGACAAGAATTTTCTCGCCGCGGCAGCGCCTGCCGCCTCTTGAATCTTCGTCCATCCGCTCATCGGCAACTTCGCCCGCCGGAATGTGGACGTCGAAAACGGTAAACTTTCCGACTTCGCTCCGGGCATCGATCCAGCCGCCGTGATTCTTGATTATCCCGTGCGCTATGGAAAGACCCAACCCTGTTCCCTTGCCCGGCTCCTTCGTTGTAAAAAACGGATCGAAGATAGCGCCGATGATATCCGAAGCGATGCCCTGCCCCGTGTCCGCTATCGAAACGACGCAGAACTCTCGCGGGCCGGAAGGTCCGGCAGCCGCGTCTGCGGGCGGCTCGGCGGTCTTGGCGAATGTTTTAAGCCTTAAAGATCCTCCGCCGGGCATTGCGTCCGCGGCGTTGAGGCAGATGTTCAGAACTGCCTGATGTATCTGGGTTTGGTCGACAACCACAGGGGGAATCCCGTCGTCGAATTCAGTTTCAATTTTTATTTTCTTGCTGATGCTGCGCTTGAGGATGTCGACCACCTCTGCGACAACGTCGTTCAGGATGGCAGGTTTCGCCTCGATCTTCTCCTTGCGGGCGAATGTGAGGAGCTTCATTGTGAGGTCTTTTCCTCTTCGGCAACACCTGTATATTCTTTCGTATTTGGCGTAATTGGAGTCGGCGGGGTCTATTGAGCAGAGGGCGGCGTCGGCGGTTCCCATGACGACCGCCAGCATATTGTTGAAGTCGTGAGCGATTCCGCCCGCAAGAGCGCCGAGAGCCTCCATCTTCTGAGCCTGCATCAGTTGCGATTTCAGAGACTCTTCCATCTGAATGGCGGCTCCGCTCATCCGCCGCGCTCTCAGCTCGGCTCCAAGCTCTCTCGTCAGCAGGCCCAGCCGCTCCGTCCTCTCCGCGTCGAACGCCCCGGAGTATGGAGCGTACAACATGATGCCGCCTTCGATTTCCCCTTCCACGCTCAACGGCAGAGCTAGATTCGAGGCGTAACCGAGTTCCAACGCGTAGTCCCTCCACCGCCTGAATCCATCGTCGGCGGCGAGGTCGGAATACCCGAAAGGTTTTCCGTCGAGAATAGCCCTGCTCATGGCGCATTGAGCGTCCGGGCTTTCCGGCCGCCTGATGTCCAATTCGAGGCCGTCCAGATAGTTGTCGGCTTTTCCTGCTCGCGCTCCGGGTTTTATCTTCCCCTCGGAGTATGCGCCATGCCACGCCATCAAAATGCCGAAGTTGTCCACGATTCCCTTGAGGAAAACTTCCAGAAGCTCTTTCTCAGGCGCGTCGTCCTCAACCCCTCTCATTTCAGCGACGACGGACTGATACGCGCTGAAGTCCTTGAGCGACTTCTCAACCCATTTGAAATCAGAGATGTTGTGAAAAACGCCTTGATTTATCTGCCTGCCGTCTATCTCCATGACTGATGACGAAATAAGCACCGGTATCCTGCGCCCGTCGGAAGTTATCACTTCCGCTTCGATGTCGAACGCGCCTTTTTCAACGACGTGCGTTTCAAACACTTTCTTGTAGTAACGCTCTTCTACGGGAGGGTGGAGAATGGATTGCGGAGCGCCTATGATTTCGCTCCTGTCCCTAGCGATGAGCTTCTCGGCGGCCTTGTTGCAGTTTATAAGAGTTCCCGTCTGAGCTTCCGCCCAGAATATCGCGTCCCGCGCCTCCTCGAAGGCGAGCCTGAATTCCTTTTCGCTTTTTTCCGCCTTCTTGGCGGATTCGGATATTTTTACTATGTCTTCTTCGAGCCGCCGCTTTGCCGCGTCCAGCTCCTCCGTGCGCTCTCCGACAAGATGCTCCAGCCGCTCCTTCATCCGCAGAAGCTCTTCCTCAGCCTGTTTCCTGTCATGCACGTCCACCGCCATCTCGTATCTGACCAGCCTGCCGTCAGGCCACTCGATAGCCCTGTCTATGCACCTGTACCATCTGCCGACTGCTTGATTATTGAACTCCCAGATATGCGTTTTCCCGACGTTCTCTCCGAATATAAGCCCGTTCGTGCAGAAATCGCACGGCGAGTCTAGGTTCTGAAAAGCGGCGTAGCACTTCCTGCCGATTACATTTCCGAATAACTTTTCGATGGCTTTATTTGCATATAGAACTTCATAAGTGTCGGGGTCGGCAATGTAAACCACCTCGTCTATCCCGTCTAGGATGGCGCGCAATTGCGACTCTCGAGACTGCGTTTCTTTGGCGTCCCTTTTTGTGTCTTCTACGCCCATTTCTCTGTTCAAATCCTTTATCAATCGTTATAACGCGGTCATTCAAACCGTAGAAAAACATTATAAAAAACGGCAAATTGTCTGCGTTAATTATAACAAGGGAAGGCTAAACAAACAAGCCGCAACAGTCTGCTAGGCCGCAGGCGGTTTCCTATTCGCCGTCAATCCGCAGAGAGCGATTTTCCAATCCTCAGGAACGCTTCCGTGTACGGCCTCAGCTTTCCGGGGTCTCCGTCCACTTTGATATTTCCTGAGAGAAAGACCCTGTATATGCTGTCGCCCGCCTGAAGCTCTTCCCAGCCCTTCTCGGTGAAGATGACCCTCGCCTCCTCCACCACCGTGCGGGAAGGGACAATCTCCAGTTTGCCATCCCGGATGACCGCGGCTATAGGCTCTTTGCCGGGATACTCGAACGTCACCACCGTGTTCAGCCCTTTCGCCATCTTCAAGTATGCGGAGTCCGCGTTGATTCTCTTGGCGGCGGCGACGAACGTGTCGCGCGCGAAGGGGGCGGCTTTGCCGAGAGGTCGTTTGCCCATCAGCAACCTGACGAGCGTGACGAACGCGTCGACAAGCTCCTTCTCGCGGGACGCCTTGGCTTCTTTTGGCCGCCGGGGGGCCGGGAGCGGGGCCGGGCTTGCGCTCTCGAACTCCGCGGCGTATTTCTTCATCAGCCTCTTTATCGCCGGGGAGTCGTACTCGCTGATTTTCACTTCGCGTTTTTCCTTGATCGAGCGCTCGGCGGCCATGCACACCACCATAGACTCGCGCGCGCGCAGAAGGCTCGCGAACGGCTGCCGCCTGTCCCTCATCCTCTGGACGAATTCGACGTGCTGAATGTGCGCGCCGATGTGCCCGATGCCGAGGTTGTCGCTGACGTAGTCCACGGGAACCTCCCGCATCATCCCCTGCGGCCCGCCTCCCGCGTTCAACGTCACATCCCTCTTCGCCAGCGCGTGCGACCCGTTCGAGCCGATTATCCCTATCTCAAGCCCTTCCAGAGGGTCCACCTCGTACATGCACAGTCCGAGGTTCGCTCTCGCCCCGTTTTCGTACTCCACCAGCACGAACGCGTGATCCACTATGTCGGGATTCTTTATCATCAGGTTCTGGTCCGGCGCGTACGAGCAGTTAACCTTCACGCTCTTGCCCTTGACCACGTGTTGGCCGCCCATCGCGAAGACTCTAGCGGGCCGACTCCGGATAAACCAACTAAACAGGTCGAAGTGGTGGCAGTTCTTGTCCAGCAGCGCGCCGCCCGACTTCTCCGTCTCGAAAAACCACTGCGTCGGGAAGTTGTCGCGGTACTCTTTGCAGTAAGCCATCATCACATCGCCGAAATCGCCCTTCTCCACCATCGCCGCCAGCGTCCGATAAAGATTGCAGTACCTGTACACAAGCCCCACCTGCACGATTCTGTCCGTCTTGAACGCCTTGACGATGAACGCGTCCACCTCTTCGATGTTCGGGGCGATGGGTTTTTCCAGCAGCACGTCCTTGCCGCATTCGATAGCGAGGGCGGCGATAGGCGTGTGGGTGAACGTCGGGGTGCAGACGCACACCGCGTCCAGTTCCGGCATGGCGCAAAGCTTCTTATAGTCGGGGGTGGAAACGACCGAGCTGTCTTTGAGGACGCCCATAGCGCGCTCGCGCGCTTCGTCCCGTTTGTCGCACACCGCCGCCACCTTGCAGTCGGGCAGCTTTTTGAACCCGTTCAGATGCATCATCCCGTTGTCGCCCAGCCCGACTATTCCTATGTTGAATATCTTTCCTTCAGCGGTCATCTTCGCCATCTCCCCGCCTCCTTTAAATGCGTTTCTCTCCAACGGCGTTATTTTAGCCTGCATCTCTAACAATTGCAGGCGGAAAATTAAAAAATGAATGAGACACAAGGCAGAGCATCATTCCTGATTCGTTAATTTTAGATTCGTTTCAACCCGAATCCTTAACTAGGATTCGAGAGCGATTTTTAGATCGGATGAAACGTGAAACGCAAACCGCATTTTTACAGTAGGGGCGGGGTTGCCCCGCCCCAAACTATCGTGGTTATTGGGCGCGGAAACCGCGCCCCTACTGAACAAAAAGGGTGGCGGCAACGAAGCGGTTCGCCGCTTTAAAAACCGCCCGGTTCGTCGGCTCTATGGATGAGTTCGGGTTGAATATTGGCAAGAAGCGGGCGAAGGCATCGCGGAGACGCGCGCTGCCAGTCCCCTCTTTTCGCAATAGGCGGCGGTAATCGGCGTTCCCGCCCTACACAGACGCCGGGAATGAATTCGTGAAGGCAAAATTGATAACTATTATCGTCAGTTCCGAAACGCAGCGAAAAAGAGCAAAAACCGGACGGAGTTATTCTTCTTCGAGGAAGCGTTCGAGGTTTTTGGCGTGGCAGAACTGTTTGAGTTTGCGCAGGGCCTTGGCCTCGATCTGGCGGATGCGTTCGCGGGTGACGCCGAACTCGTTGCCGACGACTTCAAGGGTGCGGGGGTGTCCGTCGATAAGGCCGAAGCGAAGCTCCAGCACGCGGCGCTCGCGGAACCCTATGTTGCTGAGCATGTCCTTGATTTCCTCGCGGAGCGCGGTGTAGGACGCGGTTTCCTCGGTGCGCGGGTTGCGCTTGTCTTCTATGAAGTCTATCAGATGGCTGTCGTCGTCGTCCCCGACGGAGGTGTCGAGAGAGATGGGGACTTTGGAAATCTTTATCATCTCGCGAATCTTGCTCTCGGACATGGAGACTTTTTCGGAGAGTTCCGCGCCTGTGGCTTCTCGGCCAAGCTCTTGGCTGAGTTGGCGGGAAGTCTTGATAAGGCGGCGGATGGCGTCTGCCATGTGTATAGGTTTGCGGATTGTGGCGCCTTGGTCGGCGATGCCCCGGATGATGCTCTGGCGTATCCACCAAGTGGCGTATGTGCTGAAACGGGTTCCCTTGCGGTAGTCGAACTTTTCGACCGCGCGCATGAGTCCGAGGTTGCCTTCCTGAATCAGGTCGAGGAAGGACATATCGACGTGGCCGACGTATTTTTTCGCGATGGAAACGACCAAGCGGAGGTTGGCTTCGATTAGTTTTGCCTGAGCTTCTTCGTCGCCGACTTCAATGCGTTTTGCAAGCTCGATTTCTTCTTCGTGCGTCAGAAGCGGGACGCGCCCGACGTCTTTCATGTAAAGCTGTATAGAGTCATCTATGGGAGCGTCGCCTTCGCTTGCCGGACGAGCCTCGTCTTCAAATATGTCCCGACTATCGAAATCCTCGCCCTGCACAATCGGGTCGCCGTGCTCATCGACTATGGTGACACCTCGCGCGTTGAAGCGCTCCATGACCTCTTCGATGTCTTTTTCCTCAAGTTCCTCGTCGAGGCAAAGGACGTCTATGATATCGTCATAAAGGACCGAGCCTTTTACCTCGGACTCTTTGAGAAGTCTTTCGAGTTCTTTTCCTACAACTTTAGTGGTTCTTTCCATCGTTCTCCACCGGACGCGCGCCGCGTCCGTCGCCGCTATTATAATGTTCTTAAAAAAAGTGTCCGTATTTCGGGAAAAAATGTTTCCCGGACGCCCGGAGCGGGTTATGATATCATGACGGCAGGCGGCGCACAATAGATAAAACAAAAAACATCTGATATAATGACGCGGATTTCATAGCGCCGCGCGCCGGGCCGCATTCAAAACACGCTCGAACCGTGCCGCCCCGCTCTGCTGAAAGGAACGACACATGAAGCTCCTCTCGCACTTCTCTCTATCTATTCTACTATCCGCGCTTGCGCTTGTTTTTTTGCCCTTTTTCGGCGAATGCGCGGAAATTAAGGAGCGGGAATATGCGCCGGCGGCGGACCTGCTTAGAGAAGAAGCGGCGGCTTTTCTATCCGAAATAGAGGTTTCCAAGGCTGCGGCCCCGATGTTCAGGGAGAAAATCCGCGCCGCGCTCGACGGCCCCGGCTCAGTGTGTCCGGTGGATTTCGCGGCGCTCGTAGCCTCGCTGGACGTCACTGCGTCCGAAGTTTCCGCCGCTATGGACGAACTCAAAAAGCTCCTCCCGGAGCGCGACAGGATCGCGCTTCTGCTCGCGGAGGCTGAAAGCAAGTCGCAGACCGACTACGCTTTCCGACTGAAACTGAGACTTGAGAATATCGACGCGAGGATTTCCGACGCGGACGCGATGGCGGCGGAGATTCTTCCGGAGTCTCTGTCGCGGTTCATCGCGCTTTTCGACAGGCACAAAGGAATAAGCTGTCCCGAAGGGATGGTATTCATCGACGGGACGTTCTGCGTGGACGCGCATGAGGCGCCGAACAAAGAGGGAGAGCGCCCGGCGACGGGGCTGAGTTGGGTTGCCGCGGCGAAGTTCTGCGAGGAAGCCGGGAAAAGGCTGTGCAAAGGCGGGGAATGGACGCGCGCATGCGCCGGGCCCGCCTGCGCCCCGAACAGAATCAACATGCCGGACTTCAACGCGTCCGCCTGCAACGCCGCTCTCAACATGACCCCCGCGACCGGGGTTTATGTATCCGGCTCGCGCCCTGAATGCGTGTCTCCCGAAGGTGTGGCGGATATATTCGGGAACGCGTGGGAATGGACGAACGAGAACTATAAGGATAGATATAAGACGCTCAGAGGCGGTTCCGGAAGCGCCGACCCGGCCCCGACTTGTGAAAACAGCGGGTGGGGGCTGCCGGGAACTTCTAGAAGTTACTCCGGGGCAAGGTGTTGCGCCGATCCCGCGGTTCAGCCGCCGCCCTCCCCCGCTCCGGAACAGACTGCGGACGACGCGCCCCAGACTGATACTGAAAAATCTCAACCGCCGCAATGAGCCGAAACTGCTGAGCCGGCGAGCTATCAGGAACTGCGGACTTGTACGACTTCCGACTATCAGAAAGATTTCCATGTCAGCCGGGCGAACTGTTCGAGCGCACGCTGCACAATTTCGACGAGTATGAGAAATACGCGCCGAACGTGACCCGCGTGGAAGTGATATCGCGGGAGCCGATGGCGGACGGCAGGGAATTTATCACCGCGCAGATATTCGCGAGGGCGGCGATTCCCGCGCCGATACGGGCGGTCTTCAACATGTCGCCGGAGATGAGTTGGAAGGAGTATTACACCGCCGACGTGGCGAACAGGACCGTCGACTGGCGGGTTGAAACGCCGGTGTTCACCGAGCATGTGGACTGCGGGGGAACATCGTCCGTTACGGAGTCGGCGGGCGGCTGCGAATTGCGAGTCGCCGGCTCTATGAAGATTAACATAGACGGAGTCCGGGGGATACCGCCTGCGGTGGCGCGAGCGGTGTGCGGGATGCTCGAACCTTTTATCGGAAACATGGTGACGCTGAATTTGAAGAAATATTTCGGGGCGGTGCGGCAGGCGATGGAGAAAGAAGCGGAGAAAAAGCGAAAGCGGACTTGAGGAACGGATTGGACAACCGAGCTGAATACACGCCTAAAGGAATAGCGTTCGCGCCGAGTTACGAGTGTCCCGGGGGCTGCCTTCATTGCAACATCCCGTTCGATAGAATAGACGCGAAGGCGGAACTGGACGCGGGGTCTGCGGCGCGGGCGTTGCGCGAGGCGAAGGCGATGGGGCTTCATTCGTTCCAGTTTGTGGGCGGAGAGCCGACATTGCGCGGGGACTTCATGGTGGAAGTTGTCGCGGAAGGCAGGCGGCTGAGCATGAAGCCGCACAGGCCGCCTACGAACTGCGCGACCGCCGCGCGCCCGGAGTATCTGAGGGATTTGTTTGCGAGGTTGAAGCAGGCAGGGTTCACCGCCGGATTCCGCGTCAGTTGCGACGAGTTTCACGGCCGGGTTCCGCCGGAGAGCGTTGCGGGATTCATAGTGACGGCGGCGGATTATTTCGACCTGACGAGGTTCGCGATAGGCTGCTGCGACAAAGACGAGGGACGCTCGCGCGCGCGGCTCGAACGCGTCGCCCGGGCGATGTCCGAAATGGGGCTGGAGTCCCGCGTCGGAGCGGCGAAAATGGAAACCGCGCGAGGGAGCATCAAGCTCGGCTTCTGGGCTCCCACGCGGCCCACATGGAAGTCTCTGCCCGACTCAGAGTTTGTTTTCAGGGACGTCGCCGATGAGGATGCCGGAGCAGGCGCCCCCCGCGACGGCTCCCCCGCGCCCATAACCCGCTTCGGATGCCTCGGCCCGCTCGGCGTCGGTTATGTCTGGATCGACCCCGACGGCAACGCCAGAGCCTGCTGCGGCAATGCCAACTTGTTCTCTAATAAATTGATTATCGGCAACATACACGCCGAGCCGCTCGCCGCGATAATCGACCGCGCGCGACGCGACCCCGCCATAAGCGCCCTTGCGGAAGGCGGCCCGGTCGCCCTCGCCGCACAAATGGGACTTAGCGCCCTGCTCGACAGGAAATACACCCACCGCTGCGAGCTGTGCGCCGCCGTCCTGAACGCCTGATTCATGTTGTTAGGATATTCGCAAGCGAGGCTTCAATGAAATCTCTCAGCGCGACAAAACAGCGGGATTCAGATACTATTCCCTATCCAATAATTCTATGAATTCATCTGTCGTAAGAACTGCTTTGGCTATCAGTTTTCTAAGCAGGCCGCGCTTGACATCCTTGTTGCCGTGAACCGGCACGGTCAAATTGCATGCCATGCCGTCTTTCTTCAGCGTCACATGGCTGCCTTCAACTCTTGCTACGCGCCACCCGTTTTTCTGAACGCTTTTATCGCTTCTTTGCCCGATATGACCGGCAGTTTGCCCATGTCACAGAGCTACCTCAAGAACTTGTTGCTTGATATTTAGTTTTTCTGGAATGGAACCGTATTCGGCTTTCAGCCAGCCGCGTATCGCTTCTTTGATATTCTCCACGGCCTCTTCAACCGTATCCCCCTGCGAGGCGCAACCCGGAAGAGCCGGACATTCAATCACATATCCGCCGTCCTCTTGGTCTTCTTCAATGAACACATTAAACTTCAACATGGCTCCACCTCGATTGTCGATCCGGCCTTTACAATAATATTGTAAGCCTATCTGGCGTTTCTTTCCAGCGAGAAGCCTCTGCGAGCTTTGCGCCGCCGTCCTTAACGCCTGACGCGCCGCGCTTAGGAGGATCGTTCGCGCGTTCTTGTGCGGCGCGCCTCCTTTCTCTATAATCTTCCCAACATTTATTTTGCGAGGTTTTTCATGAAACCGACATTCACGTTCGACGAATCCATTCTGAACAACGACGACAAGTTCTCGGACAAGTTTTTCAAGCGCTTCAAACTGCGCCACGCGCCGGAACCGATTGTGCTCAAAGACGGCATCAGAAAGAACTACAGGTTCCCCACTTTCTACAGCGACGTCACATGCGCGATGGCGATCTTTATGTGCGACTACGAGAAAGCGAAGAAAATCATGCCGCACCCGAAGGTGAAGCCTGTGAAGATGACGCTGGGCCGCTCGATCGTCGCGTTCTCGTGCTACGAATACAAGAACGTGATGGGAGTGCCGCCCTACAATGAAATCGCAATGACAATCCCCGTGATGGTGGACTCGCAGGCGGACATCCCGGTGCTGCCGATGGTAATGTCCAATCTGTTTAAGGAGTTCGGATACTATGTGTTCTCGATGCCGGTGACATCCTACGAAAACCAGTTGAGGGGCAATAATATCTGGGGGCTTCCTAAGGTGACGCAGGAGATCGAGATATACGAAGAGGACGGGGACTGCGTGACAATCGCCAAAGAGGAGTCGGGAAAGGAATACCTGCGGGTGCGCGTCCCCATTGAAGGAAACGCGGAGGCATTCGACGTGAAGTCCAACCTGTACACCCGGCTGGGAGACAGGTTCCTGCAGAGCGAGACGAACTTCAAGGCGACATTTCGGGTGAACAAAAACATGGGCCTTCTGCTGAAAAAGGGCGCGGAGCCTGACAGAGAATATCTGTGGTTCGGCGACAGCCCGTCGGCGCGGATTCTCAACGAACTGGACATCGAACGGCAGCCGTTCCAGTTGAGGTTCGCTAGAGGCATGAACAGTTGTTTTGATTTGCCCAATACAAAATACAAATCGCCAATTCAGTTTTAGCCTGAGCGCGCGGAGGATAACGACAATGATGAAGCTGGTATTTTTCGGAGCGGGAGCCGTCGGGGCGTCCGTCGGCGGCTGGATAGCTGAAAAACACGAAGAAGTGTATTTCGTGGACAAGCCGGAGATTGTCGACAGACTCCGCGAGGATGGCGTCACATTCTACCAGCAGGGAGAAGAGAAGCGGGCCGTGAACGTGAAGGTGAAAGCGGCTTGCGACATCTCGGAAATCGAAGACCCGGACGTCATAGTGGTGTCGGTGAAGAACTACAGCCTCGACCCCGTGGCGAGCATGTTGAAAGACAAGGTGGGCGACCTGCCGATAATTGTCGCGCTCCAGAACGGCGTTGAGAACCAGAAAATTCTTCCAAAATATTTTTCCCGCGTTCTGTACGGCGTGATATGTTACAACGCGTGGCTGGACAAGCCGGGGACTGTGGGCTTCCAGAAGCGCGGGCCGATCGTGCTAGGCGCGCTCGACGACGAAATGAAGTTCGAGTCAAAAATGGTCGCGCGCGTCTTCAACAAAGGCGTCGAAACGATTGTCACGCCGCACATTCAGGACGCCGCCCACTCGAAAATAATCATCAACCTGACCAACTCGCTGACCACGCTCGTTGGTCACAAGTTCCGCGAGATATCCGACCCGGCCCTGTTCCAGAAGCTGTTGACCAACCTGACGTATGAAGGCGTGCAAGTGGTGAAGGCCGCCGGATACGGCGAGTGCAAACTCGGCGGCATGCCGTCTTGGATGGTGATGGAGATGGCCACGAAGCTGCCGCCATTCATCTCAAAACCCATCTTCGACAAGAACGTCAAAAAGATGGTCGTCAGCAGCATGGCGCAGGACATCATCCAGCGCGGCGGCGGAGATTCCGAACTGGACACGATAAACGGGCGAATAATCGAGTTGGCGGATCAATTCGGCGTGGACATCCCATACAACCGGGCGGTGTTCAAGATGTGCAAAGCCGAGTTCGCCAAGCCCAAGTTCGAGCCGCTCGACGTGCGGGACGTCTGGGCCGAAGTCAGCAAAAACATACGGTAGAAACAGCGGCCCGGCGGGTCGCCCGCATCATGAGCGTATCGCCTAGCCTAACGCAATATATCACATTATCCCATTCTATTCAGCGAGCCGTGTTGCGTATGCGCAATCAACGAGTCTTGTTCAATCTGGGGTCAGGGCGCGAGAACGTGGAATGTGTAATCTTTCCCCATCGGCGCGCCGAACATGTCGCGGATGGAGTCTTTGACTGTCACATCGAAGCGCGAATCTGCGGGAAGGTCGGCGGCGGGACGGAACTGCAACATGTTGTGCCCGTACGACCAGTGAAACGCGCCATCAATGCGCGCGCCGTTCGGCCCTGTCACGAACACTGTCTCCGGAGTTATTGAACTCTGGTCGTATTTCTCGGAGAAGAAAATATTGATTGACGAATCGACTGTCCCGGCGCGGCGGGATATAAGCGCGCCGCCGTTTTCGGGATATGTCGCGAACACTAGATCAACCGGAATATCGTTTAGTTTTTTCCATCGCGCCTCCCAGTAAAGGGCGGTGAGGCGTCCGAGGTGTTCCACTCCGCCGGGGGCCTGCATATAGTTGGCCGCGCCCCACGGTATCTTCTGCCTGACTATTTCCGATTCGTTCTTGTGAAGTATCTTTGTGCCCTCAAAAGCCAGATAGAGGAACCTGAGACCTGAAATCATCTGGCGGCGGATGTCCGGCCACGGAGCGCCGAGTTTTTCGTAAACTTTTTCAAGATGCGATACGGGGGTAAGGCGCGCGGGGTTGCCCTTGAGACGCGCGGCGGCGGACAACTCGTTCCTGCCGTGTTCTCCCATGCACACCATGTCCAGCCCCCGGTCGACGTCGTCCTGCGTCCCGCCGTCGGCCTCCGTCACTTTCTCTATGAAAAGGTGGTCGAACACCTGATCCTCGAACCCGTGCGCCATCGCTCCGAGCAGATGCGCGATCAGCCTCTCGTATTCAGGATGCGACGGCCCGATATCGTTCCTGATGTAATCAATGTATCCGTTGTGGAACTCCGACCAGTGGGAGTATTCGCCGTACTTGTTGCCGCCCGCGTATCCGCTGTCCGGATACCACGACGCCCAGAGAACGATATCCCTGTTTCTTTCCAGCAACCTTTTTAGTTCCGGGTCTGAGACGTTCGAGACGGCTTTCTCGGACATGAACATGTGGAGAGTTCCGCCGGCGGCCAGAGCGGCGGAGCCTGCCGCGAGCGCCGCAGCGGCGACGGCTATAGCGCAGATTAATTTCCTCATATTCGCTAGCTCCCGCGCGGGCCGTTGTTCGCCCGCGATGTCTTATTTCATTGATTATATGGAGAGGGGATGCGCGCCGCCAACATGTTTTTCAGAAACACGGGGCAGCGCGCGCCGGCGGCGCGGCGCGGAGTCTCTATCGGTTTTTTCTCGTTTAATATAAAATCTATCGGGGAGAGAAGCGGCGCAAGCGCGCCGGGGGAACGGAATGAAACTGAAATCCACGGAAAGGCTTCATGTCGCGGTGGTCGGAGCGACGCACGGCGCGGAAGCGGCGGCGGGCGAACCGGGGTATCCCGGCGGGGCGGCGCGCGCGGCGCGGCTGTCCGTCTGCCTGACGGGCCTCGGCTGCCGTGTGTTCCACCTTTCGTGCGCGGGACTGGACTCTGCGGGCGCGGGGCTTATCAACGAACTGGCGCGGCGCGGCGTGAACGTGGACTTCATGGAAAGGGCCGAGCCTTCGGCTCCCGGTTCCCGTCCGGTGATGACCAACACCGCCCTGCTTGCCGCCCGCGCGATGATTTCTTCCTGCCACCTGATGGCGGTAGTCCCGGATATTCCTGAAGAGACATTTGATTTCGCATTGCGAGTAGCGCGGCATTTCGGCGTGCCTGTTCTCTGCGCGGCGGCTCCCGGCTGCGATTACATCGGGTCGCGCATGAGGATGTTGGACGTGCTGGTGGCCGGGGACGACGCGACGCTTGAGTTGTCGCGCATACGGCCGTCGGACATGGAAACAGCCGAGGAAGCCGCCGACTACTTTTTGAAAAAGGGAGCGGGAGCCTCTGTGATATATCACGGGGCGCGCGGGGCGACCGCCGGATGCGAAATCCGAGAAGCGGCCCACTATCCCGCGCCCGTGCGCGAAGGGCAGTTCGGAGAGCAGTCGGAAGACATGTTCGCGGCGGCGCTCTGCTGCGCGTTGACGCTCAGGCGGCCGCTGCCCGACGCGGCGACGTACGCGATAGCGGCGGCGGCAGCCGCAGCCGGGGCGCCCCCCGATGCGACTCCGCCCGGACACCGCGAGATAACTCAAAAACTGGCTCCATCCAGACAGTCGAGGTAGAAGACATGGGAAAAATGATATCCGAGATCAAAGAGCAGCCCGCCGCGCTGGAGAGGTTGCTGAAAGGCGAACGCCGCAATATTGCCGGGATAGCGGACAGGATACGGAAGCTGGACCCGGCCTTCCTGTCTCTGGCGGCGCGGGGCAGTTCTGACAACGCGGCGACATTCGGCAAGTATCTCATCGAGTGCGAGAACGGCCTGACATGCTCGCTGGCCGCCCCCTCGGTTCACACCGTCTATAAGAAAAAGATAGACATGCGGCGCGGAGTCGTCATCGGCGTCTCTCAGTCCGGCGAGGGCGACGACATAAACGAGACGCTGAGGCTCGCGCGGGCCTCAGGAGCGTACACCATCGGAATCACCAACACCCCCGGCTCCGCAATGGCGGCGGTAGCGGACGACGTGATACTGCTGCGGGCGGGCGTGGAAAAAGGGCTGGCGGCGACGAAGACCTACACCTGCCAGCTCATGGCCATGATGATGCTTTCGGCGTCGCTCGCCGGAGACCGCGCCCTGCTGGCCGCGCTCGACGGTGTCCCGGACGCCGTAAACGAAACCCTCGCGGTGGAGAGCCGCGTGCGCGAGATAACCGAGCGCTACAGATACATGGAAAGGTGCGTCATAATCGGGCGCGGGTTCAATTACGCGACAGTCAAAGAGGCGGCGCTGAAACTGATGGAGACGAGCTACGTGGTGGCGCAACCGTTCTCCACCGCCGACTTTATGCACGGCCCGATAGCGATGACCGGCGCGGGCTTCCCGGCGTTCGTCTGCGCGCCGTCAGGCCGCATGGCCGCTCCCATCCGCAAACTCTGCGGCGAACTGAGGGACAAACAACTCGAAACTGTCATCGCGTCGAGCAACCCGGCCACTCTCAAACTCGCCTCTAAAGCGATTCGCATGCCCGTCGACTGCGGCGAGCTTGTCAGCCCCATTCTCTATATCGTTCCCTTCCAGTTTTTCGCAAACTTCCTTTCGGTCGCCAGAGGGCTTGACCCCGATAATCCGAGGTTCCTCAAGAAGGTGACAAAAACGCTCTGACACTGGAGAGACAACTTGAAAACTATAGCTTACAACGGCAGGGTGATAGCGCCCGGAACCGCGCCGGAGACGGGATATGTCGCGGCGGCGGACGGGATAATTGAGAAGGTCGGGACAGGAGATCCGCCGGAGACGCCCGGCGCGGAGATGATAGACGCGCGCGGCGGCTGGATCGCTCCCGGACTCGTCGATATCCACACGCACGGGTTCGGCGGACACTGGGGGTTCTTCAAGGCGGACGAACTGCTGGACATGGCGAGCGCGCTGCCCGCGCGGGGAGTGACTGCGTTCGTGCCGACCACCGTGTCCCTGCCCCACCCCGCAGTGCTCGGCGCGGTCAAAGCGGTCAAAAGCGCGATGGCAAGTCAGGCGGAAAATGCGTCGGAAGCGCCCGCCGGAGCGCGCGTCCTCGGCGTCAACATCGAAGGCCCGTACATCAACCCGGCAAAAGGCGGCGCGCATATTCCGAGCGCCATCCGGCCTGCCCCCGAAAAGGAAGTGGAAGAGATATTGAGCGAGGCCGGCCCGGCGCTTCTGATGATGACTCTCGCCCCGGAGATTGCCGGCGGAATGGAACTGATAGACAAGCTTGTCGCCGCCGGCGTCCTCCCCGTTGTCGGCCATAGCGACGCCACAGCCGCGCAGACCCACGAGGCCGCCCGGCGCGGCGCGACCCATTTCACGCACCTATTCAACGCCGTCCGCGCTTTCCACCAGCGCGAACCCGGCTGCGCGTTCGCCGCCCTCGCCGACCCCGCTATGACCGTCGAACTGATACTCGACGGCAAACACGTCCACATCGACGCGGCGAAAATTGCGTTCGCGCTGAAATCCGCAGACCGCATGGCCCTCGTCACCGATTCCATACACGCTGCGGGAATGCCCGACGGGGAATACGACGTGTGGGGATTCAAAGTGAATGTGAAAGACGGCGTTTGTGCCATCCCGAACGGAACGATGGCGGGCAGCGTGCTGACGCTTGACGTGGCTGTGAAAAACGCCGTCGAACTGCTAGGCGCGGCTCCCGAAGAAGCGTTCCGCATGGCATCCCTGACACCCGCGCGCATAATCGGGCGAGCAGGCGCGCTCGGCTCCCTCCAACCCGGCAAAGCGGCGGACATCGCAGTCTTCGACGAAGCCTTCAACTGCGCCGCAACCATCATCTCCGGCCGCATCGTTCACCGGGCGGAGTAATGATTACAGAACATTTTTTCGAATTATTATTGATGTTCGACTAAAATATTCATACAATATGCATAATCGCCGCATAATTTGCTATTATTTTATAGCATAGCGGCAATATGACACGAGCTTGATGGATTGGGAGTTGATTCCGATGCTTGTAGATTTTAGCGTAAAAAACTATTTGTCTTTCAAAGAAAGTGTCACGTTCAGCATGATAGCTTCGCCTGACAAGACACTATGGGACACGAACGTCATAGAAAACGCGCAGGGAACAGGACTTAACCTCCTGAAGTCCGCAATAATCTATGGACACAACGCCTCCGGCAAATCCAATCTGATAAAAGCTTTGTATTTTATGTCTGGTTTTATGAACTCATCAACTAATCATCTACCAGACCGTCCTATAGAAACAAAACCTTTTAAAATGGATGCATCGTGTTTGGACAAGCCAAGCGAATTCGACATCAGGTTCATTGTTGATGGAACTATATATAACTACGGTTTTTCAGTCGATAAACATAGAGTTCATCAAGAATGGCTATATAGTTTTCCAAAGACACAGAAAAGGATTCTTTTTGAAAGAAATAATAATAATAAAGATGCATTCTATTTCGGCTCACATTTCAAAGGGGAAAAAAACACAATAGCAAAACTTACACGGGAAGATTCTCTCTTTCTGACTGTCTCGGCACAATATAACCATGAACTATCAAACTTGCTTATTAAGCAAATCCATAAATATAGTAGCTTACCCGGACTTACTGGAGAAATCGCAGGACAAAAACAATGGCAGATTGATGGAATCTTGCTTATTTGTCGCTTATTCCCTGAAATTGTACCTAAAATGAAAACTTTCTTAGGTATTGCGGACACAGGCATGTCTGACTTTTTATACGATATTGATGAGTTTGACGAAAAATGGGATGCAAAAAATCGCAATTTTAACACTAGAGTCAAAACGCCTGAATCAGACACAATAAAGACATTCCACAGAATTATAAGCGATAAAGGGGATGTATCAAAAATTGAGCTTGATATCAACGAAGAATCCGACGGTACAATAAGGTGGTTAAGCATTGCCGGGATTGCCATTATTCATTTTTCAAACGGCGATTCTTTGATTCTGGATGAATTCGACGCAAAGCTTCATCCAGCGTTGAGCAGGGAGCTTGTTTCGATGTTTCACAATGAGAAGGTTAATCCTAAGAACGCTCAATTCGTGGGAACGACTCACAACACGGATTTGCTTGACAAAGATTTGTTGAGACGGGATCAGATATGGTTTACTGAAAAGAAACATGACACAGGCGCTACGGACCTTTATTCTTTATGGGATTTCAAAAAGAAGCCGAGGAAGGAAGAGGATTACAGAAAGAACTATCTGTCGGGCAGATACGGCGCGATTCCGATTCTGGAGAAGTTTGAATTATGAAGAAAAACCCGCCGATGCAAGGCTCCAAGAAACAGAGAAAAGCCTTGCGACGCGACAGAAGCCTGCAAAGAAAGCCTCCGAGCAGAGATGAACGGCCTCGTTTCTTAATCGTGTGCGAAGGCGAGAAAAGAGAGAAATATTATTTCGAGAAGATGAGGAGCCATTATAAATATCCGAAACCGGCTGTCGAAGTTGTCGGAAATGATGGCTCCGGCACAAATCCTAAGAGCATCGTCAAATACGCAAAAGGAAGAAAACATGAGTTTGACGCTGTGTGGTGCGTCTTCGACAGGGACGAACACGACTATTTCAACGAAGCCATCCAACAGGCGAAAGACAACGGCATAAATACAGCCATTTCAAATCCATGCGTTGAGCTATGGTTCCTGCTTCATTTCAAAGACCAGCGAAGGCATATCGAAAGAGACGCCGCAAAAAGCGCCTTGAAGAAGCGCATCAAGGATTACGACGATGATTATGAAGGGGTTTTTCAGAGAATACACGGCAATGTGGAAGTGGCAAAGAAACGCGCTAAAGACTTGAGAGACACCCACGAAAGAAACGGCAACGCTGAAACGGAGAATCCTTCAAGCAGCGTCGATTTGCTAGTGGATTTTCTTGAAAGTCACAAACAGAGATAGCCCCGCATCAATCATAATTATTCAATAAGAATCTCAGTCCGTTTTTGCCAGATATTTTTCTAAGAAGGCGGCGGAGCGGGAGCGGGCTTCGGCGGCTTGTTCGCTGTCTGGCGACATGATGACGAAGCCGTGGTCCATGCCTTCGCCGGTGACTTCCAGCACATCGACTGTTTTTCCGGCGGCTTTGAGGGCTGCGGCCATCTCCCGCGACTGGTCGGGCGGAACCGTCCGGTCGGGGTCGCTGTAACTGATGAACAGCGGGGGCGCGTTCTTCACGTAGTTTATCGGCGAATATTTTCTCTTGAATACCATCAGTTCTTTCTTCGATTTTATCTTCGCCAGCCGCTGCATTTCTGCTTCGAGCAGGCGCGAAAACGGATTCTCGAAGTTCACGAAATTCAGGGGCGCGTAGTACAGGACGGCGGCGACGACGGAGGTGTCGGCGTCCGCGTATTCGGGCAGGTACGGCTGGAATTCGGGCATGTTTGCAGTGAGGGCGACCATCGCGGCAAGATACGCTCCTGCGGATTCGCCGAGCGCGGCGATTCTAGCCGGGTCGATGTTGTAAGCGGCGGAGTTCGCGCGCATCCACGCCAGCGCGCATTTGACGTCTTTGATGTTGTTTGGGAAAATCCCGCCTTCGCCCAGCAGCCTGTAATCCACGTTGAACACAACATAGCCGAGCGAAGCGTAGAATCTCATGAAGGGAGGCAGGCTCGACCAGTTTTTGGAGCCGCCGACGAACCCGCCGCCGTGGATGGAGAGGATGCCGGGGAAAGGCCCCTCGCCTTCCGGCACGTAGATGTCTCCCGCCAGCTTCAGGCCGTCGACTTCTGCGAACACGATGTCTCTGTGCTCAACCACGTTGAAAGCAGCAGCCGACGCCGAAACCGGAAACAGCGCCGCGAGCGCGGCCAGAACGATAGCCGCCGCGAGTTTTGTTGCCGACGCCGTTGTTTTTGCAAATGTTATCATCGCGAGTGTCCGCCTTCCTTAAGCCGTATAGTTCACGGCTTTACATTGTATGCGGAGCCGCCGCCGGGTTCAAGCGGGAACGGAGGCGGCGCGCCGGGAGCCGCGCGTGGCTGTTCCGCCTGTTTCGGCGCGGCGGACTTTTTTATTTTGTCTGCTATAATATGTTGCGGCGGCGCGGGAAGTTTACACATGCGCCGAAATGAGCGATGTCTAGGTTGAATAGAATATCAGCATTGAGAAGCGCGCGGCGCGCGGCGGCGATTGTGATTGTTGCGGCGATATCCGCGATGGCGGCTTTCGCCGAAGAAGAGCCAGTCCCCGGCGGAGCGTCTGAAATCCCCGCGCCCCAAATCGCCGACGAGGCTGCGGCGACACGGAAGCTGTTTATCGTCCGCTCTTCTCCGATTATCACGGACAAAGAATACGAGCGGCGCGCGGCTCTTCTTTCCATAGAGGGATACCATCCTTTCAAGCGCGAGGAAACAGCGTCAAACGGAGACAAGTATTTCACCATCGAAATGGGAACGTTCTCAGAGATGACGGCGGCGACGGATCTGCTGATGAGAATCAAGCAAATCGATTCGGACTTCTATGTTGTCGGCACACAGTCTACGCGGGCTGCAACAGGCGGGCTGCTGGATGATATGGAGCATATATTTCCGGGAGCCGGGCGAGCGCGGGCGGTTCTTCCGTCGGGTTCCGCAGAGGATTCTTTGAGTCTTCTGTTGGCGCAGGCGGCAGGGCCTAAGACAGGCTCGGTTGCGGTTAAAACGTCCGGCGACGGCGTGGAAAAGCTTGTCGTGCGGCGTCTTATTAAGCCCGGCGACATGGGCATGGCCGCGAGAGCGGCGATTGAGCCGTCCTTTGCGGCGGCGGCTATACCGCGCGGAAGTTCCGCGCGCGGCGCGGATGACAGCCCGGCCCTTGCGCGCTCAGGCCCGCGCGCCGCCACTGCGGATTCTAGGATATCCCGCACGCCATCCCCCGAACCGGTCTCCGAAAAGCTACGCAAGATAGCGTGGTCCATGCGCGCGGAAGGCATGGACGTTTATCTCGAAGACGAAAGTTTCAAAGGGCCGGAAGGCGTGCTGGTGGGAATGTTCGACAGGCAGGAAGAAGCGGCGGAACTCGGCAGAGAACTTCAGGAGTACGGCTACGCGGTGAACATAATCATGGAAACCGGACTGAAAGACATGTACTACGTATACGCCGACCCGGAGAGCGCGGCGACGGATATGATGATTGTGACGCCGGAGGCGACAGACCCATACAGGGCGAGCGACGCTTTCTCTCCGCCGCTGAACCCCGGAGTCGAGGCGCTATTGAATATGTCAAAACCCTGAAAGCGGGAAGCGATATGAAAGCGGTCGCGCAGAGAGTGAAGAGCGCGTCGGTGTCCGTTGATGGAGTGGAAACCGGGCGGATCGGGCCGGGGTTGGTGGTTTTTCTCGGAGTCGGCCACGGAGACACCGAGGCGGATGTCGATTTCATGGTTCGCAAAATAGTTAACCTGCGCGTGTTCGAGGACGACGCCGGAAAGATGAACTTGTCCGCATTGGATTTGAACTATGGGCTGCTGGCTATCTCCCAGTTCACGCTGCTAGGCGACTGCCGGAAGGGGAACAGGCCGAACTTCACCGGGGCGGCGCCGCCGGAAGAAGCCGAAAAGCTGTACGAGCTTTTTAAGAAGAAAGCGGCGGAACATCTCCAAGTAGCCTGCGGCGTGTTCGGGGCGATGATGGAGATAGAGGCGATGAACCACGGGCCGGTAACGATAATAATCGAAAGCCCCAAGAGCGCGGAATAGGACGGCGGATGGAAGACGCGGCCAGCGCCGAAAGCCTTCTATCTTTCTTATTTGTGACTCGCGCCGGATAATTTTATTCTCAGTTTTCTGTAAAGCAGGCCGAAACGGGTGTTGCGCCGCATCTTGATAAAAGCGCGGCTCTCGGACGGCGAAAGGATCCTGCCGTTTTCCTTGTAGAACATATCGAGACACAGAAGACCGCACTCGGCCATCGCCAATTTGTCTTTGGCAAGACTGCCGCCTGTGTGACGCCTTGACACTCCCATAGGCTCCTTCAGAACGAGAATCTTGTTCCTCCGCGCGGCGATAGTCAGCCACAATAGATAGTCTTCCGCCACTTTCAGGCTCTCGTTGAAACAGCCGCAGCGCAAAAGGGTTTCTTTCCTGACAACACAAGCGGAAGTTGAAATAACGTTCCTTTTGATCAGATCCATAAAAAACATTTCGCCTGCGGACGCGTCGAACTTCGCGCACTCGTAAAAAGTCTTGTCCATTTCTCCGGGACGAGTCTGCCAGAACTGATCCGCCACAACCATATCGGCCTCAGGGTCATTGCGAAAGAAGTCTGCGGCGGATTCGAGGAAAGAAGGAAACCACAAGTCGTCATGGTCGAGGAATGCCACGAAGACGCCTTTTGCCAGAGCGATGCCGGCGTTTCTTGCCGCGGATGCCCCTTTGTTTTCCTGCCTTATGAGCCTTATTCGGTTGTCGTTTATTGAGGAAACTATTCGAGAAGTTCCGTCCGAACTGCCGTCATCGACGACAATCAATTCGAAGTCGGCCTCTGTCTGTTTCAAAACCGAATCGACTGCTTCCGAGATGGTTTTTTCCGAGTTAAAGCACGGGATGACGACGCTGAACATCGGGCCGGCGGATTGTGATCTGTTTTCAGAGTTGTGTTCGAGCAATAGAGCGCTCCGATAAGATGGCCGCAGCCTTAGAATCAATCTGCAACTTTGCTTTGCCCTTTTACGGACGCCAGCGCGGACAGCGCCATGCTGATTAGAAGGTGCTTCTTTTTGCGGGAAAAACCGTAAGCGAGCCGCATTTCATCCGCCGCGTCCTTGAAACGCTTCTCTTTCATGGATTCGCGGTATCGTATTTTGTGGAGTCTCTCTTCCCATTCGCCCTCTTCCCACCAAGAAGCGCTGAAGTGATGGATGGCGTGAGTGTTTTCAGTTGTGAATATTTTTCTCGTGCTGAACTCGAGGGGGCAGAAATACTCCTTGGGGTAGATGGCAACGCCGTCCCCGAATGTCAACAACTCGTTGTTGAGAACAAGACCGTATTGCTCGACAGTGCGCCGGGTTATGGGAATCACGTTTGCTGTTTGGTCGTAAGAGCCGTCCGGCTTGACGAAAGCCCTGTCCGAGTAGTCGTCAAGAAGAAGTTTGATCCACGGATGCCCTTTTTCCGCGCCCATAACGGCTGTGGGAATCACGTTCTCGCTTTCATAGCCGGAGAACGCCTTGTGTTCAAGGAATCTGTCGAGCGGTTTCAGGACTTCGAGGTCGGCGTCGACATATACGCCGCCGAAATGATACAGGGCGTAAAGCCTGACGTAGTCGGAAACGAACGCCCATTTCTTCGCCTCGTAAGCCTCGCGGACATATCTGTTGGAAGCGACATCGAAATTATTTTCATTCCATTCGACGAAATCATATTCTGGCAAGAGCTTCTTCCAACTCTCCATGCATTTTTGCAAAAGAGGAGTTTGAGGATTGCCGCCGAACCAGCAAAAGTGAAGCGTTTTAGGTATCATCGTTTTCTCCATCCGCAAGCTGTTGCTCCGCCAATGTTCGCGCCGCTCATGTCAGAGCCTCCAAGCAGGAATACACTCGCTGCGGAGAAATGGCGGCCATGCACTCGATAGAGCCGAGGGGACAAACCGGCTTATGGCAAGGAGAGCAGGAAAGCCCGGCTGATATCGAAGCGGCATTCGGACCGGAGTAGCCGAACTTCTCATGGTCCGTGCAGCCGAAAAGTCCGACAAGAGGCGTTCCCGACAGATGCGCGGCGTGCAGAATGCCCGAATCGGCGCTCACAATCGCCGAGCATATCAATGTGGCGGCAATGGAGGTGGAAAGAGACGTTTTGCCCGCAAGATTAATCACTTTGCCGCCGCGAAGGCCTTTTTCGACATCGTTAGCCGTGGCGACGTCCGAAGGCCCCCCGAGAAGAATGATTGTTGCGTTTCTCTTTTCAATTAACTCGTTGCCTAAGCAAATAAAGTGAGAAGACGGCCATCTCTTCGATTCCCATGAGCCGCCAAGACACAACCCGACGATGAGGCTTTCAGGTTCGCTGCGGAGCGAAGAAATAAACGAGGCGTCGGAATCTGAAACCCAGACAGGGGTGCGCTTTCCGGGAAAAACGACGCCTTTACAACTAGTGACGGCTTGTGGGTCTGGCTCGTCGCGGTTTTCCGGGAAATCGAAAATCCTTCTCTTAGGCCTCGAAACCGCGCCCATGATTCTGCTTCGCGTGTTATTGTGCAAATCTAAAACCAGATCATATTTTTCCGCCTTGAGGCGCATACAGAAACGCATGAAAGAAAAAGCGCCGCCGAGGCCTTTGGACCTGTCGTGAAATATCGCTCTATCAATAAAGTCGCATCCTTCCATCAGGGAAGCGAATTCCTTTGCCACCACGAAATCGATTCTAGCGTCTGGATAAAGAGGCCGGACTTTGTGTTTTACGGCGTTGAGAAACAATATGACATCGCCGAATCCTCCCAGCCTTATGACGCAGATTTTTTTAACATTTTCGTCTGTCATATCGTATTTTATCGGGTTCGCCGCCGCACGGGCCGGTTCGGGGCGAAACGCGCGCGTCAGCGTTTTATGCTCCTTGCGGCTTTGTAAACTTCGTCTACGGGTATCGACGACAGGCAATAATATTTCTCAAAGTCGAGCTTGCATTCCAGGGAAGAGCATGGAGAGCAGTCAACGGCATGGAAAATGGCGATATTGCCCTCGCGGCAAGGGCGGCGGTATGCTGGATTGGTGCTTCCGAAAATGCCGACGGTGGGAACGTCCTGAATGGCCGCGATCTGCATGAGAGCGCTGTCGTTGCTGATGAACACGGAGCACCGAGAAATAATACGGGCCGCTTCTCTAATTGAGGATTCGCCGGAATTGATAAACACGCCATCCCCGGCGAGCGCTTTGACGCGTTCAGCGCGGCTCCTTTCTTCTGCCGAGCCGAACACGACAACTTTCATGCCGTCTTTTTCGACGAGCCGTTTTGAAAGTTCGGCGTATTTTTCGACGGGCCATTGTTTTGATTTCCAGCTTGAGCCGGGGTTGAGGCCCGCAATTTTATCCGCAGGCGACAGGCCGTTGAGAGATAGGAAACCGTCAGCGCGAGCGCGGTCTTCATCCGTGTGCCAGAACTCGTAATGACGTCTTTTTGGCTCGATGCCTGCCGTGGACAAGACTTTGAACACGCTCTCCACGCCGTCAATCGGGCGGTCTAGGTTGATGATTTTCGTGGTGTGGCTCGCGCCGGACAGCTTGGCGAGTATATCGAACCTTTTTGTGTTTTGAAGGTTGAGAACCATGTCGAAACCGCGAGCGCGGATGCCCATCGCGAACTTCAGGAATTCTGGGAATCGCTCAAGATTGCGGCGTTTTTTGTATGGGATTATTTCGCTGATGTGAGGGCACGGTTCGATTAGTTCGACATATTGTTCGTCGGTCATGAAAGAGACGCTGGCGTCCGGAAACATTTTGGCGACCGAGATGATCGCCGGGAAAGCAAGGACGATGTCGCCAGTGGCGCTTATTTTAATAATTAGAATTTTTTTTATTTCGTTTTTATCAATCGCCATGCTGTTATGGAGCGTTTCAACGTTTTTTTGGCTTAAAAAGCTCTGTCGCCAACTCGCGGTAAGCGCGGCGACGGGAAACAACCGCCTCGTCGCGGCGCCCCATGCGGGCGCGCGCCGCGTTTAAGAGCCATTTGTAAATAATTTCCGACTGTATCATCAGCGACCAGATGGAGGAAAGAGGAGCGGAGTAGTGTTTTCGGCAGAGGCGCAAGGCTCCTCTGCGAGAGTTCATGACATCGGCGCAAGCGTCGAGACTGGAGGAATCGTTTCCGCGAAGAACGACTTTGCAGCCGGACAGAATAAAGTTCTCCCAACCCGCGGAGCGGACTCTAATGCACCAATCGACGAAGCAACCATAAGGGGGAAAGTGTTCGTCGAGGAGGCCGACGCGGTTAGCCGCCTCGCGGCGAACAATCATGCAATCGCCGGCAAGAGAGTCCACGCCGAGCGCGTCGGCGCGGGATATCTCCGCGCCAGACTCGTTGTGGCCGAGAAGAGCGCGGGTCAATTTGGGGTATATGCGGCTGTTTTCAAAGCGTTTGCGGAATGGAAGAGGGAATCCGGACCAAGAGCGCAACTGAGACATATCCGAGTCAAGCAACTGGCAGCCGGCGGCTCCGACGCGAGGGTGATCGTCCATGAAGGAGACCATCGACTCTAGCGTTCCCGAAAGAAGCTCGGCATTGGGATTGAGCAGCAATATGTGACGCGATTCAGATTTGCGAATGCCTTGGTTAGCGGCCGCGGAGAACCCGGTGTTTTCGGCGTTCTTTATTATTAGCGCGTCCGGGTGCTTGGCGATCACCATTTCGGCGGAGCCGTCTTGAGAGGCGTTGTCCACCACGACGACTCTGTATGAGAAGGGGTAATTGGAGGAAAAGACGGACGCCAAGCAGTTGTCGAGATTATCGCGAGAGTCTTTGCTTACAATGATTATGGCAAGGTCATACATTTTTCAGATTAAGAACATCCTTTGCCGCGTCCGCGATAGTTTCCGGAGGGATGTCGCCGACGCAGGAAGCGCGTCCGCATTCCGGGGCCTTGCAGGGATTGCATTTTTCGCGATGCCAAACGATTCGGTGGAGAGAGCCGCGCGGGCCGTAGCGCTCGGCGTTGGTCGGGCCGAAAACGCCCACTGTGGGAACGCCGACGGCCGCGCCGATGTGCATCGGTCCGCTGTCGTTGGCGATAAGAGCGTCGCAACGGCGAAGGAGCGCGGCGAGTTCGAGGATGTCGAGTTGTCCGGCGACGTTAGCGACGCGCGGCCCGATTGATTCCGCCAGATATTCGCAAACCTTAAAATCCACATTGGAACCGACCGCGACGAACTTAAAATCTCCCGCCTTGCATAATGACTCAAGAACGGCGGCGTATTTTTCCATCGGATATAATTTGTAGGAGCTTCCCGCGCCGGGGCTGACCGCGACTAGGCCGGGGCCGGATAGGTTCCGCTCCCGCATGAACGCGGCGACTTTCGCGTCCACGTCGTCGGGAATGGTTATTTTCATGTCTCGCCCGGTTACTATCATCCCCGCTGATTCGAGGACATCGAGATGCCTGTCTATGGCGTGCCGCGACAAGTTGTTCTGGTTCGCGAGATGGGCCTTATGAGAAGTTATCCGGCGTCGAGCGCGCACGAAGTAAGGAATCATCGAGTTGCGCAGGTCGACGACGATGTCGTATTTGTGAGCGCGGAGGCTGAGCGCCAGAGCGGCGGCCCCTTTTGCGCCTTTTTGTTTTCCTTTGTTGTCGAAGATAACCAGTCTGTCCACCCACTCGTGTCTGCCAAGAATGGGAGAGGCGGTCGGCCCCGCGACAACGGTGAGTTTAGCCGCCGGATAGGTCTCTTTCAAGGCCCGCATCACAGGGGTGGTGAGCACGACGTCGCCGATGCACGACAGCGTAATTAAGAGGATGGAAGAGACGCTGTGGTCGTGAGATATGCTCATCTGGAGGCCGCCTTGCCGCGCGCTGAACTCACGGAGAGATAAACCTCGTCCATCTGGGCGGCGGTATTGTTGACGTCGAACTCGCGGCGGACGAAGACGCGCGCGGCCTCGGCGCGGGATCGAGCGGAGGCAGAATCGCGAATCGTCTCAAGAAGGGCCGCCGCCAGCGCTGGAGCGTCTCCCGGAGGAGCTAGCAGCCCGGTCTCTCCGTGCCTGATCACTTCCCGAATTCCCGCGACGTCAGTCATCACCGCCGGAACACCCATGAGCGCCGATTCGACGAGTATCACGGGCAGACCTTCTTTTTCAATAGAGGCGAGGACGGAAATATCCAGCGCGCGCAGGATGCGCGGCAAGTCTTCGCGAACGCCCGCGAAGACAGTCTTGGACGCGACGCCAAGTTCGACGGCCTGCTGTTGCAGTCCGGGGCGAAGCTCGCCGTCTCCGACGATCAGCAGGCGCGCTGAAGGCTCTTCTCGCGACACGCGAGCGAAAGCGTCGAGCAACACGCTGTGGCCCTTCATCGGGGAAAGTCTGGCGACGGAGCCTATCACGGCGTCATCCGGAGTGAACCCGAATTCGGCTCTCGCGTCATCGCCGCCGGGCGCGGAATCATCGTAACGGGACAGGTCGATGCCGGTGTAAACTCGGCGCATCATTTCGGGCGGGACGCCTTGTTCAAGGAGGCTGTCTCTGACCGCGTCCGAGCATGGCAGAAGCGCGTCGCATTTCATATACCGGCGTTTCTTGGTCATCTTGAGCACTGAGGCGACGCAAGGGACGCCGGCCCAGCCGGCGGCGGCCGAGCCGAGCAGCGCGCTGCTTGTAAGGTGCGTGTGTAGGATGTCGATATTTTTCTCGCGGAGGATGCCTGCGAGTTTCCACGCGGCGAAATAGTCGAACTTGCTGCTTCTGACCGGGAGCGGGACGCAGCGGGGCCTGAGCGCGCTTATTCTTTTGAAATTTACGCCGCCGGGAGGGAAAACCACCCATGTCTCGTGCCCGCGCCGCTCCTGCGCGCTCAACGTGTCCATCAGCATCTTGTGCCAGCTCAGGTTAATGTTGTTGATGAAGTGAAGTATTCTCATATCACGCAAGGAGTTTCCGGTACGTCTCCTCCGTTTTGTCCACCATGCGGCTGACGGTAAAGGAATTAATGACTGTCTGTCGGGCGGCGGCGGCGATGCGGCGCGCCAACGCCTCGTCCGCCAACAGCCTGTTGATTCCGCCCGCGAGCTGGGCGACATCGCCGGGCTTCACGAGCAAGCCGTTGTTTTCGTGTTCGAGCGCTTCGGGTATCCCGCCCACGTCGGTTGTCACTATCGCCCTCTTCATGCACATGGCTTCGAGGATGACATACGGCAACCCTTCGCTCGCGGACGCCAGCGTAAAAATGTCGAAAAGACAAAGCAGGTCGCGGACGTCGTTGCGGACGCCGAGGAACCTGAAGCGTTCTGATACGCCGAGTTCGCGCGCCTGTTTTTCAAGCTCGTCGAGTTGCGGGCCGCCGCCGACTCCGAGAAAGACGGTGTCCGGGTTCTCTTTCAGAACGGCGGCAGAAGCGCCGACCAAGTGGTGGTATCCTTTGCGAGGGGTGAGCGAGGCTACCATGCCGACCACTTTCGAAGACGGGGAAATCCCAAGTTCCGCGCGGTAGCGGTTCCTTATCTCCTCCTCGCGGCTTTCGTCGTAAATGTCGGGAGAGACGCCGTTGTGCACGGTGCGGATGTCGTCCGGGTTCGGGCCGAAATGTTCGAGCATGTGCCTGCGCACATACTCGCTGACGGCCAGCATTCCATCCGAGCCGACCATGACGCGGCTTCCGGCGTGAACGCTGTAAGTGCTGTGGCATGTGGTGACGAAGGGGATTCTGCGGCTTCCGCACCCGCGCAGCGCCAAGCTGCATATCCATGCGGGAACGCGGGAATGAGCGTGAACCAGTTCGATGCGCCTGTCCTCAATTATCTGACGCATCGGCCCGACCATCTTGAAGATTGGGATGGGCGATTTCACATGCACTGGCATTTTGACATGCTCAATTCCGGCGGCCTCCAGTTTTTCAACTAGTTTTCCGCCGAATGAAACGACGAGCGGGATGTATCCTTTTTCCTTGAGGCCGACGGCAAGATCGATAACGTGTGTCTCGACGCCGCCGACTCGCAGTTCGGGCAATGTGAGAAGCGCTCGCGGTTTGTCAGCAGTCGGCGCTCCGGCCACAGGGCCGACATAGCCGCGCTTCTCCCGCAGCGCTTCGCAGTATATTCCTAGCGTGTCATCGAGCATCTTCCGCTGGGAAAATTGGTTTTCGAGATCCTCGCGGGCTTGTGAGGCTACGCCCTCCGCGAAACGCCTGTCTTCAAGCAGTCTGCGGGCGGCATCTGCAAGAGCTTCCGGGTTCTTGGGTTCTACCAAAAGAGCGGCGCGGCCGTCTTCCAGCATCTCAGGTATCCCGCCCACGTTGGTTGCGGCTATGGGAACCCTCGCCGCCATTGCTTCAAGGCATCCCATCGGAAACCCTTCGAAAACCGAGGATACCACGTAAGCGTCCATCGCGCCCAATAGGTCATAAACGTCAGTTCTCACGCCTGTAAAAACAACCCTGTCGGCCACGCCGAGTTCCGCTGCCAGTTGGGAGAGTTCTTTGTTCATGGGGCCGTCGCCGACGATAAGCGCGCGCGCCTCCGGCATTCTCTCCCTCAGCCGCCTGAAAGCTTCGAGCAGAAACCTGAAACCTTTAGCGATGGTGAGCCTGCCGACGGAGCCGATGACGGGAGCAGATTCGGGGATTCCCAATTCAGCGCGCACCTCGGAGCCGGGGCGTCGGTTCGCCACGCTCAGCTCAGCCGCTTCGATGTCTATTCCGTTGTACACCACCCGCATCTTGGCGGGGTCCGCGCCGAGACTTTCCCGCATGTGCTCGCGGATGACTTCGCTGACGCATATTATCCTGTCGCCTTTCGTCATCACCGAGCTGCCGAGGTGGGGCGCGTACTGTCCGTGGGCGGTAATGATGAAAGCGGAGCGGAGGCCTTTCGAGGCAAAATGCGCCACCCATGCCGGGACGCGGGAATGCGCGTGCACTATGTCAACGCCCTCTTCGAGCGCTATCGCCCGCACCGCGCCTGCCATCTTCCTGACCGCCGCGGGGGATTTTTTGTGAATCGGAAGCGTTATATGCCTGACGCCGGACGCTTCGAGCCGGGGCAGCAACGCGCCGCCGTTGGACACCACAATCGCTTCGTGTCCGGCCTTGCGCATGCCCTCGGACATCGCCAGCACGTGAGTCTCCACTCCGCCGACATTCAACTCAGGCAGCAGATACATTATTTTCAGGGAGCGCGCTTTATCTCGCATCTTTCAATCTCCGGGGAAGACCGGGACGGCTCAGAACTTGAAAGTCCAGCCGGTCAGGCCCATAGCCCACAGAGCGCCGAGCGTCACAATCACGGCGACCAGCGCCTCGTACTCTTTGTTCTTCATCGCAAGCGAGAAGCTGAACCCGCCGCCCGCCTCCGCGCCCTTCGCCGGCATCAGCCTCGGCAGGAACCTTGGAACCGCCGCCTTGAACGCCTCGTATTCCGCGCCGAACTTCTCAGCGAGAAATTTCTCTTCTCTGTATATCGTCGCGTAATAGACTGTGAAAAAGAACGGAAAATACGCGGCGGTGACCCAGATGTTGTTCGCGGCCAAGCACAGTCCGAGGTACATCAGGAAACTGCCGAAATAGAGGGGATTGCGCGTGCGCGCGTACGGCCCGGAGATGGACAGCTTCCGGTCTTTCATTATGCTTCCCGCCGAAACCACTCTTATGGCCTCGCCCGCCAGCGCCACCGCCGCGCCTAAAATCAGCCATTTGAATTCGGGCCGCGCGAAGATTATTATCAGCAACCCGAATACGTGCCCCAGCCGCACCCGCCACTTCTGCAGAAATATCGTCGTCTTTTCCAGATTCACATGCTTACCGTATAGGATATGAAATGCCCGTCCTGAAACTCTTTTACGTCCTCGTTGCCGGTTACTTTCGGCAGCAGGTTTTTAACGGTCGCAAAGTCGAGCCTGACCGAACCCGCCTCCGCTCCCGCTCCGTAAGTCGGCAGACCGTTCATAGACCCCGCCCTTATGAAATATCTTCCGTCGAACTCGCGCTCCGCGCCCGCGAACCATCTTGTCCGCAAATCGTCTTTCCAGCACAACTCAAAGTCGGCCGCCAACAGCGTGGACGCCTTTTCGTCTGGCCTGTACGCGACTCCGAATGTCGCCGTAGTCTTGTTTTTGCGGCCCTCGCCTTTCCCTTTTATCCTTTCGACAAGCCCCCGAAGGGACACGCCGTACCTCATCCCGTTGTCATCTTCATAGTAGAAGGAGAACATGCCGCCCGTCTCAAAGCTCCTGTTTGCGGTTGAGGCGTCGTCTATGTCTTCGTATCTGAACCAGTTGGAGTCTGCCGAATACGCCGCGTTGCCGCGCGAGCCGCCAAGTTCGCTGTAAGAAATTCGCCGCTCGCGCCCTCTCAGCTTTTCTCTGTCCGGCAACAATCCGTTCGTGTCCGCATGGTCTATGCCCCATTCGCCGGGGATAGTGAAAGACACCCCGACCGCGCCTTCGCCCTGAACGGGAATCACCACGCCGACGGTGTCGGAATCAAACTGATCCAAGTTGCGCTTGTCGCCGGGAAAATGCCTGAGGCTGTGGTTGCGGGAGAAAGAGAAACGGTCCGAACGCAGAGCCGCCGATGGGTTCCATACCAGCCCGATGGGGTCGCCGCCGACGGCGGTGAACGCGCCGCCCATGCCCGCCGGCCTCGGCGCGGCTTTGCTTAGGTAATCTATCGCTCTTTCGGAAACCGCGCGCGCCACGCCTGAGAAAATTATCAGAGCCGCAACTGAAGCCGCCGCCGCTTTCGATATGTCAAACCTCATCTCGCCTCTCTTCAGCCGCGCCGCTCCCGGATGTCATCTCATCGCGCCCATGCTCGACCCGCCCCCGAAAAACCTGCGCTCGATCTCCTGCGCCACCCGCTTCGATTCGTCCAGCGGCCTGAATCCCTGCCTCTTGCGGTTCAGCACGTCGCCTATCGCGCGGTTGATTCCGTCTATCGAGGTGTATGTTATGTACTGCTCGTCCGTCAAATCCTGCAGCATTTTGTCGAACTTGTTTCTTTTCTTCTTTCTTCCTATCTTCACAACAACGGCGTACTTGCCGCCGGTGATTATCTCGGACACCATCGACACGCTGTCTTCGGTGACGATGACCGCCTCGCAGAGGCCGATTATTCCGGGAACCGGGTTGTCCGGGCTTTCTGAAGCCAGAAGCAGATAAGCGTTGCGGGGATGCTCCTTGAGTTCGTCCCTGACAACGGCCTCGGCCGCCGGGGACGTGCGCCGCGACGTTGTTGTAAGCAGCGACAGGTCGTACTCCTCGCAGGCCAAAAGAACCTCGTTCATCAGTTCCCCGGCCATCTCCGCGTCGAGGCGCGCGTGCGCGCTTTCCCCTCCGATGAGCAACCCGACAGGGCGATGAAGGTCTCCCTTTATCTTCTGGTGCAGCGCGACAGATTCGGCAAATATGAACCCTTCGGAGATATGGCTCGCGGCCCCCATCGTGTATATCACATTCTCGCCCTTGCACTTCTCCTGATCGTGCCTCGGAGCCACCACCAGATTGAAATCCGACGCCGATAACAGCGACGGCCTCATGCATACCACCGTCTTGGCGTTCCATATCTTCCCAAGCAGGAACGTCACCGGATGGGTGAACGAGCCGGCGGATATTATCAGGTCGGGCGCGAACTTCACCAAGCTTTCAATCGACACGTTCGTGACTTTCTGTATCCAGAAGAGAATCAGAGGAGACGAAAATTTGAAACGTCTCGCCAGATAAGACATCGCCACGAGGAAAAGATAGTAAGGCTTGCTCATCTTGATTTCGAGTTTTTTGCCGATAATTCCTTTGAGCTTGCGCGCCACTCCCTCCGTCTGATGGACGTGGCCGCGCTTGCCGTCGCTGATTATCAGCACGCGCCTTTTTTTCTTCCCTTTTCCGCTTAATTCTTCCATAGCATGAATAACTCAATTTCGAATATATATTCTATTATTGAGGAGATGAAAAATCAAATGCGGGAGAGACTGATTATCTGATTTCTTCGAGGATATAAACAGCGTCGTCCGGACGCGTTCCCGAAATGGCCAAGGCGCGTCCGGGGCCGGGAACCCTTCCCGCCGCGATGTCCGACTCTGACAATCTGTCGCCAGCGCCGAAAAGCACCACTTTCGAGCCGAGGTTCACCGCCGCAGCCTCCTCCGCTTCAGCCCCCGGAATCTTGCCGCCGAACATCGCGTGGGATATCAGCATCTCCGGGTCGAGGCTCTGCCGGGAGCCAAACTCGCTCAGGGCGCTCTCGACACCCGGCGTCATGAATGGTCCTGAGCCCCATTTGATGGAAACAGCCGCGTAAGAGCCGGCAGGAAGCGCCCTCAGGAACCCTTCCATTCTCTCGCCTTCCTCCGGCCCGATGAACATATTGAATCCGCCCGTCTCCGTCACTTTTCCGCTTTTTCCGTCGAACGCCACCACGTTGTATCCGTTTGAATGAGGCGACTTGTCCGCTCCGTCCACATATATGCCGTGCATCCCGTCGCCGTAAGCGGAAGAGAATATGAAGATGGTCCGCGGGAAATCGGAAACCCCGTTGATCGCGGCGGGCGAGTCGATGAGAAACATCCTCGCGCCGGAAGCCCTTATCGCCATGTACGCCTCATAGAGCGGCCTGCCGAGTATGTATGGCGCGTCGCCCGCGAGTATCGCCTTCCGCACGGTCGTTTTGCGCCACCTGAGCGCCGAAGGCGAACTATCCGCCGCGGCGCCGCCGCGCGCGAACAGCCTGATGTTTTCCGCAACCGCTCCGTTAGCCGTCATCCATGCGAACAGTTGCCGGTTGGTAACCGGCGGAAAAGGCTCCTGTTCGAGCCGCGACCGCAGTTCCTCTACTAACTCAAGGGAGCCGTCCACAAGCGCAAGCCCGTCGGATGTGCGCAGAGTCAGCGTCGCAAGCCCGCTGTCCGCGCCTCCGGACGCGGAAGAAGTCTCCGCGAGCGCGGCGCAAGCCGCGAAAACAGACGCCAAGATAAGCGCCGCAAGAGCCGCCTTCAGCTTCACAGATACCTCCTTATGCTTATGCCCGCTCCCGGCCTGTACACCCGGCTCTTCACTGTCTCGAAATAAAACTCCATCGGAAAATCATATTTGTATATAATCACATTCCTTGAAAAACCGTATCTGATGCGCCTTCCGTAGTTGCTTCCCTTTCCCTGCCGCGAATAATCCAGATCCACAAAAACCGAGTCGAGTCCGAACTTTGCGAGACTGTCTTTGCGGTTGAAATAATCCCTGTTGCGCATGAAGGAAATAAAGAGAGATTCCCAGAGGGGATTATCCGCGCGCCCGGTGATGCGGGCGAAGTCGTTGTTGAATCTCAAAATCGCCGCCCAGTCTCTTCTATAAGTCGCGTCCAGCCTGAACTCCCCTTCGAGCCACGAGGCGCTGCCACGCCCCCAGAACCTCATCGAGGCGTCTCCGGACACAAGCCATTTCCTGCGCGGACGCCATTTCTTCGCGTCCCCGCCGAGCGCCGTAGTGTAGGTGAAGTCGAAATTGAAATAATCGTCTATCTCCCCCTCGTCGTCGAAGTCCTGCACCTTTAGAGTGCCGAACCGCCCCTCGTAGAACCTGCGGTCGTTCCCGCCGCTCGCCTTCAGTTGGAACCCCTCTTTCTCCACCTTCATCGCCGCGCCCAGCCGCGAGGAAGGATTCACCACCTCAAGCCCCTCCAGCCTGCCCACCAGCATCAGCCGCTCGTCCCCATATCCCATTTCAAAATGAGTCCTGTCCTTCACCTTCCTGTCCACATTGCCTATCTGCGCGTACCCTAAGCGGCCCTCCCGCCTTATGTTCGCTCCATATTTTGTTTTGTTGAAATTATTCAGATGGTCGACGCGCCACAGGCTCTTCAAATCCGAGCCGATTGGGCGGTTTCTCTGCACTCCGACATTCCTTTCGTCAAACTTCTCGAAAAGATTCTCCGTGATGAACGTCCACCTGTTATCGCTCTCCTTGCCGACGAAGAACGTGCCGTCCATATCGCGCCTGTTCGTGCGGTTGAGGATGTCCTTGAGCTTCAGGTACGCTATGCCCTCATACTTGATGTCCGCCACTATTCCGTCCGTGGCCGTGTTGTCAACGTCCACCTGCGCCTTCTTGGTTATCTTCGGGATTATCTGAAGGATGATGTTTCTGTCTCTGTCGCCGAAATCGGGATGCACAGCCTCGGTGACGGGAATGATGAAAGGAATGGAAATAAAAACCTTTCTCGGAGGGATAGGGATTGAGGCAGAGCCGCCTTCCGGAGTTGTCAGATGGAGAGTCGCGCCTCGCGCGAGCGCCTTGTCCTCGATGAGAATAGGCAGAATAATCGCGCGCGCATCCTCTCTCTCATCCCCGGTCGCCTCTCTCGGCGGGACATGAACCACCTTCAGTTTTCTCGTCCCTCCGGGCACGGGCACGACAAGAGATTCCCACGAAGGCGGCGTCCGTTCGGCCTTCACATAAACCGGCATCCCGCCCGCCTCGATCACGAACCCGGCCTCCAATTGTTCCGTAGTCGCCATTGCCACGAACACGTCAAGCTCAGGCTCGCCGTCGGCGAACGCGCGCGTCGCGTACGATAGACACGCCAGAACAGCGGCGAACGCCGCGAAAGTCTTCAATATCAATAACGATATTTTCATATTTGACTATTCGGCAACTTTGCCGCTAGGCTCCCCCGCTTCTTCCGGCATTAGATGAATGACCACCGCGTCGAACGCGTCCGGCCCGTGGATAACCGCCACCCGGCCGCTGCGCGCTCCGGCCAGCAGCCTTATTCTGCCCTGTTCCGTCAGCGATTCGAACTCCTCGACAGTCAGCGCCGAAAACCCGAACATGCCCAACACGGACTTGGCCCGCTCCGCGGAAAGCCCTTCAATCGGCGGTATAAGCCCGTCCATCGCGCCCGCCCTCAACGTGGTTCTAATCGTTTTCACGCCGGCAGCGTCCGCCGCGCGGCCCGTTTCGAAAACCTCCACCTCGACGCTGTCCCCGAACTCGGCCCGTATCAAATCCTCGACCCGGCCACGCGCCGCGTCAGGCTCCAACTCCGCCGCCCAACGGCTTATCTTCTCCAGCAGCGCCCGGTCCGCAGACAACACAACCGCCCGGTCGTCAAGCTCAATGGTTGCCATCTCCGGCGCGGACGGCGCGGCGAACGCGGGCAGGCACAGCGCGGTTGCCATGATAAGCAATGCGACCGCTTTCTTCATTTCACGCCCTCCCCTCGCTCCGCCGCTATCCCGGCGAACATCTCCGCATACGCTTCCGCCAACTCTTTCATATTCTTTTCAATCTCGAAAACATTCCGCGCGGGCTGCCATCTGACCGCCAGTTCCTCCAGTTGCGCCGAAACGCTTTCCGGCGGGTCGCCACCGTACGCCTCGGACGCCCAGACAGCCGCGTTAGCCGCCATCGCCGCCCGCGCAGGAAGAGCCTCCATCGCGCTTTTCGACTCCTCCACCGCCTGCCATATCTCGTACAGCGTCTCGCACTTCTCCAGCGCCGGCTCCAGATCGTAAATCCTCAGCAACTCCTTCATGCGAGATTCCATGGACGCGGAGCCGCCCGCCCGCCGCGCCTCCGGCCCGCTCTCCGCGTAAAACTTCCCCATCCTCGACATCGCGTTGCCGAAATAGTCCGTGTGCTCTCCGATTATCAGTTCGTGATTCTGAAGGACGTGCTGGTAAATGCCATGCTGGGAAAACACCACCGGGACTGGGCGCATCCTGCCCCGGCTCACTCTGAAAAGCTCGGCGCGCTGGACCTCCCGCGTCCGCCGCGAGAGCGCCGTTTTGTTGCTTTCCGTCACATTGCGCGCGGACGCGCATGCCGTCGCCGCGAGAGCCGCCGCCGCAAGCGCCGCGACAACAAAAAACTTCGCCGCCTTCAGAATCATCTTCCCTCCGGCCCCTTTATGCTCATGCTCATGTTTATCATCTTCCTCTTCGCCCGCCACGCCAACTGGAACTTCACGCACTTATACAGCCTGAAACCTCCGATTACCACCTCGTCGAACTTGTTCAGATCGTCGTCATACTGCGCATCCGCCATCAAGCTCGTCCTCTTGCTTATCTTCTGATCCGCGTAAATGAACAGCTTGTTGTTCGTGTTCACCCTGTCCGAATCAAACGGCGTGTCCCCATTGTGATTGAACATCAAGTATTGTACCCTGAGATTCTTCTTCTCCCCTAATACGAAAGAGGTTTCAAGCCCGGAACCTATCACGCGGTAGCGCTCCCATCCCTTGTAAATCCCCAGCCGGAAATCCGTAATTAAAGCATGCTGAATCGCATGTTTGGGGTTAAGTATATATTTAGCGTTGACATTCGCGTGCGCTCGGCCTTGCGCCTTGTCGAGATGGTCTTCCTTGAGCATCCCCGCCTCCACGCCGCCGTCAACCAGAAGCCGCGCGCCCCGATACGCCTTCTGCGGCATTCTCAGTTCCGCTGTCGGAGAGTTCCACACCGTCTCCGGACTGGCGTATTTGAAATACCCTCTGTTTTCCTTAAATTGTTTGCCGAAGCGAAGCGTCGCGTTGAAATCTCCCATCGGCTTCTGCCATCTTGCCTCAGTGAAGAACCCTTCCCTGAAATAATAGTTTGTGTAAAGCCCCACCGTGTCGCCTTTGGCTCTGGCGCGCGCCACCCCGGACCTGATTTCCGCGCCCCCGATATCCGAGTATCCGAGAGAGGGCGGAGAGAAAATCCAACTGCCGTACTGAACGCCCGAACCCGCGGCGGCGTCTCTGCGCCCTCCCGGTCTCATCGTGTACGACGGCCAGCTCATCACCCGCCGGTCTTTAAAGTGAAATGAGATTTTATTGAACTTCGCCCGCCCGTCCTGCGAAAGCTCCACCTTTTTCGCCTTGATGGTGTAATCAGTCGCGTCCAGCGGACATGTGGACGCCGACACGTCGCTCATCGCCACGCTATCGTTCGATATGGCCACATTCCCGCTGAAGAAATACATGCCCTCCATCCGCGCGGACGCCGCCTTCAACGAGCCTTCGCCGGTCTTGTAGTTGTATCTGAAACCGCAGCCTTTGAACTCCAGCCCGTCCCGCGTGACCGAGATGTCTCCTTCGGCGGAGACCTCGCCGGTCTCGTTGTCCAGTTCCATCGCGCCGGATTCCATCAACATCCCGCCGTACTCGATCTTCACGTTGCCGCGAAGCGACATTGCGCCCTGTTCGGCGTCGCCCTCGAAGTTGTCCGCGGATATATCGATCAGGCGCTCGGCGACCGGCGCATCCTGAGCCGCCGCCGCGCCGGACAAGGCAAGCGCCGCCGCCGCAATAAACAACAACCATTTCCGCGCCAGCGCGGTTCTTCCGGCCCGTTTTCCTTTGTGAGGTGTCATCTTCAATGTTGTCTCTCCGATTCAGGACGTACGTATGATTCTAGAATGAAACCGGATGAAAAAAAACCCCCGGAGAACATCTGTCCTCCGGGGGTAGGTGTCACAGAGTGAAAAAATTAGAAATTGATGAGCAATTCGCCTCTGACGCGGTTGAGAACGTAGTCGGAAGCGCCCTGCTGCATGTACTCTACTCTGAAGAGAGAGTCTTTGTTGATCGGCTTTGTCACGGAAACCGCGCCGAAGCCAGTGTACTTCTGACCGTCGAGGTCCGCGCCGTTCGGGGAAGTTCCACCGGCATAGTTGCCCATGACGGCCTTTCCGCCGAGTTCGACATCGCCGAGAACGGTGTATGAGCCTTCGAGTCCGAAGCCTTCAAAGCCGGCGGGAAGAATCAGGTTGCCGGAGTTGTAGGAAATGCAGTTCGGAGCCGAAACGTCAAGCCCTCTCGGGCAAACGGTGTCATACTCCGTGAACGGGTTGGAGACGGCGCTCGTGAAGCCTGTCACAGCGGGGATGTCCCCGTATGTGAGGCTGATGCCGGCCTTTTTGCTCTTGTAAAGGTCGAGGCCGACCACGAAGCTGTAATCCGTCAGACCGGCCGCCGGGCTGGCGCCCGTGTCCAAGTCCACAACCTTCATGTACTCGCCGCGCAGTTCCTTCAGGAACATCGAGTCCTTCAGGAGCGGAGCGACCATATCAACGCCCCATGCCTTCTCTTTGTCGATGCCCGAGGCGAGGTAATTGACGCCGAGGTCAACGAACGGAAGATCCAAGCCGAGGCGGGCGGCGGCGTAAAGGTCTCTTTCTCCACCGCCGAGGCCTTCGACTCCGGCAGCGTTTCCGGCCGAGTTGAGGTCGAGCGCGCCGGCGAATCCCGTCAGGGCCACGATGCTCTTTGCCACATCGAGCTTCATAGCAACCATCGAGTCCGCGCCTGTCGTGTCAACCATCATTCCGTACGGGCCGAATGCTAGGTCCTGATAACCTGAGCGCAGCTTGAGAACGTCCAACTCAGACACGTTGTCCGAGAAGTTCAAATCTACGAAAGCGTGCACGAGCTTCAGATCGTCATCCTGCGGAGCGGTCGAGCCTTCGCCGATTGTCGAGCGGTTCAACAGCGTCTTTTCGAGGCCCAGCGAGAACGTTACGTTCTTGCCGGCTTCGCCGTCGAACGTCAGGTTGGCGAGCATTTCGTATCCAGCGCCAAGTTCCGTGCCGGCGCCGAGCGCCGCGTTGTACAGCGTGTTGTACGTCGTCACGAATGCCGCGTCTGACAGATCCGTGCCGGGAGCGTCGATCCTCTGGCGGATGCTTCCGCCGACCTGCAGTTTGCCGAGGAAAGCGTTGTCGACTTTCTTCTCCAACTTGTCGATGCGGCTGGAGTTCTCGTCAACTTTCACTTTCAGGGCAGCCAGTTCGTCTTTGAATTCCGCGGCAAGCTTCTTCACTATGTCGCGAATCTCATCGAGCTGAGCCGGGGTGATTCCCGGAGCCGCGGGGGCTCCAGGAGCCGCAGGGGCTGCCTTGCATTCGCTCTTCAGGCAGTACGTCTTGTCCAGAATATCCATCATTCTGGCGATAACCATCGCGTACTCGTACCTCGTGAGGGGCCTGTCCCCCTTGAACGTCCCGTCGGGGTAGCCTTCGATGAGGCCGCTGTCGACGAGCTTCTGCACCGCGTCCGCAGCCCAGTGGCCGCTATGAACGTCCACAAGCGTCGCGGAATACGATTTCACGGAGATTCCCACCGTGAGTGTTAATGCCAATGCTGCTAGTACTAGTTTCTTCATTTACAACCTCCCTGGAAATTTCCTGTTTTTCGGGACTTTCAGGTCGCCTTCCAGACAAGTTTCCACGTTTCCTTGCCTTCAGTTTCCCTTCCGTCCCTTTCCCTGCTTATTGCATTCGATGCGATGATGATTCCAGAGATTTCACCTCCTTTCTTCCATCATCACACCAATAATAAATACAATACAATGCCGCTGTTCATAGTATCTTTACATTTAAAAAAATAATTGTCAACTTCTACCGGCTAAAAAAACGCTTAATTGACAATTATCCGTTTCCGCCGTCGAATAGACCTTTGTTTTCCGCCGCGAAGCGCTTTTTCCTCGAAATCTCTCCATATCGCGGCATCCTGAACAAAAATCAATGCTTAAAATGCCTCATTCCGGTCAGGCACAGCGCCACGTTGTGCTCGTCGCAGGCCATAACGATTTCGTCGTCCCTGCGCGCGCCGCCCGGCTGGATTATCGCCGATATCCCCGATTGCGCCGCTTCGTCTATCACGTTCCTGAACGGGAAATAAGCGTCCGACGCCATCACCGCCCCCACTACTTCCTCTCCGGCCTTCTCAATGGCTATCTTCATCGCGTCCAGCCTGCTCATCTGGCCCGCGCCTATCCCCAGCGTCCTGCCGTCTTTCACTATCACTATCGCGTTCGACCTAACGTACTTGCACACCTTCCACGCCAGCACCAGATCCGCCAACTGCTTGCGTGTCGGTTTTCTCTTCGACGCCATTTTTATCTGTCCGTCTTCGGGGACGAGCAGGTTGTCGTTCTCCTGAACAATTACGCCTCCGAGCACGCTTTTGACGCATATCGTCTTTGCGGGCTTCGCCCATTTTTTGCTGTTTATCTTGAGTATTTTCATATTCGCGGTCTTCTTGGACGCGCGCAGAACTTCCAACGCCCCGTCCGTGAATTTCACCGCCATCAGCACTTCCGTATACGCCGTCTCTATCTCTTTGGCCGTCTTTTTGTCCACCTGACAGTTGAACGCCACCACCGCGCCGAACGACGATATCCTGTCCGACTCCTTCGCCTTGACGAACGAAGTGTGCGCGTCCTTCTCCATTGCGACGCTCACGGGGTTGCCATGTTTGACGATTACCGCCATGTCGTGGTCGAATTCGAGCGCGATTTCGAGCGCCGTGTTCAGGTCGTTCAGGTTGTTGTATGACAATTCGGGGCCGTTGATCTGTTCGAGGTCGCACAGAGAGACGCCTTCGAATTCCGGCCTTCGGAAGAAAGCCGCCTTCTGATGCGGGTTTTCCCCGTATTTGAGCGGCAGTTGTTTTTTATATCTCAGGAAAAGCGTGTCAGCTAGGAATTCGCCGCCTCCGGCGAGGTTATTGAAATGCTGATAGATGCCGATATCGTATTCGGCCAGAAGCTCGGCGGCCTGAAGCGCCAGTTTGTTGCGCAGGCTCTCCGTTATCGAGCCATTGCCGTCTGCGAAAGCCGCCATAAACCCCTCATACTGCGCAGGGTTGCTCAAGATTACGACGTTGTCGGCGTTGCGAAGCGCGGCCCTGATTAGGTTCAGAGCGCCGATGTCCATCGAGTCGAAGGCTTTTGCCCCCTTGCCGCGAGGGGCGTTTTCCGGCGACTCGATCGGAAGCGGGTTGACCACCAGAAGGTCAATAGGCTCGCCGCCCATATTTTTCAACTGGTCTAGAGCCGCCGCGTCACCCGGTTTGACCATCAGCGACGCAAGTATCGCCGGGTGCATCGTCCTTATCGCGCCCGCGAAGAGGTCTCCGGCTCCGCCCGCCGAGCCTATGTCAGCCGTCTTAATTCCGTTCTTGTCAAGCAACTTCTGCGTGCCGGTCGTGCATATCGCCGACACCCCTTTTTTCGCCAGAAGCGCGGCCAGTTCAATAATGCCTGTCTTGTCGTACACACTGATTAGAGCGCGAGAGATTGTGCCCATCTTTTCCTCCGGCGGCATCCCGCCACGGCGTTGATTAAAAACCCGGTCGCCTCCGGGACATGATCCTTTTTTTCGTTTCCTCGTCGAGCGCGAACTCGAACCAGTCTCCGTTCACAAGCTTGTCTTCCCACATCGACGACAGCGGCAGTCCGAGAAAGGCGCACCGGGCGACGCCGCTTATCACTTGATGAGTGACGAGGGCGATGTTTCCCTCGGCGGAGTTAAACAGTTCCCGCAAACCCTCGAGCGCCCGTCCTTCCACATCGGAGAGCGTCTCGCCGCCGGGGAATACCGCTTCGTGCGGGCGCTCCAACCAAACGTTCATCAAGCCGGGATGCGCCGCGTCCGCCTCCGCTCTGTTCAATCCTTCGAGAGCTCCGTGGTCTATCTCGTTGAGCCAGTCAAGCGCGGCGGTTTTCATTCCGCGAGGCTCCGCCACGATTTCCGCGCTCTCCACCGCCCGCCTCAGCGGGCTTGAATATATGACGTCGAGCCTGACCCCCGCCAATCTTTCGGCGGTCCGTCTCATCTGCTCGCTGCCTGTTTCGTTGAGAGAAATGTCCTGCCTTCCTTGGCATCTTTGCTGAAGGTTCAGGTCGGTCTCGCCGTGCCTGATGAAATAAAGCTTCTCCAACTTCATTTCACGCTGCCCATTATGACCGGGGCCGCGCAGCCGGCGGCGCGCGCGGCGGCTATCGTCTTTTCCGCGTCCTGCGGCGACACTACAGCCACCATCCCGACGCCCAAGTTAAACACGCGCCGCATCTCGTCTTCCTCGATGCCGCCCAGTCTCTGTATCATGTCGAACACCGCAGGCCGTTTCCACGCGCTCCAGTCGATGTCCAGACTCAACCCTTCGGGAATGACGCGCATGAGGTTGCCTTCGAGTCCGCCGCCAGTTATGTGCGCCAGCCCCTTGACCCTCGCCGCTCCGGTCATCGCCGTTACTTCCTTCGAGTAGATGGCCGTCGGCTCAAGCAACGCCTCGCCGACCGTCCTGCCGCCAAGTTCGGGCGCGGTGTCGCCGACTGTCAGCCCGCCTATCTCGAAAACCGCTTTCCTAACCAGCGAAAATCCGTTGCTGTGGACTCCCGTCGAAGGAAGGCAGATAAGCGTGTCGCCTGATTCGATTGTTGAGCCGTTGATGACGCGGGAGCGGTCGACCAACCCGACACAGAACCCGGCGATATCGTATTCGCCGTCCTGATAGAAACCGGGCATCTCGGCCATCTCTCCGCCGACCAGCGCGCAAAGCCCCCGGCGGCATCCCTCCGCGATTCCGGACACGATGTCCGCAACCTTTTCGGGTTGGAGCCGTCCTACCGCTAGGTAGTCGAGAAAAAACAGCGGGCGCGCGCCCGTGCATATCACGTCGTTGACGCACATCGCCACCGCGTCGATTCCGACCGTGTTGTGGATGTCCGTCATGAATGCCAGTTTAAGTTTTGTGCCTACGCCATCCGTGCCTGAGACCAAAACCGGGTCCGGGCCGATCAAATCCTTGATGGCGAAAAGACCGCTGAAGCCTCCGAGGTCGGATACGACTTGAGGGGAGAAAGTGCTTCTGGCCATGTTTTTTATGAGAGAGACGGCGCGTTCTCCCGCGTCTATATCGACGCCGGAGTCTCTATACGTTGCGGGGTTCTTTTTATCTGTCATCAACTAGTCAGGCCCCGGGATCAGAACTTGTCGAGATCCCTAGGGTCCACTCTGAGGAACTTTACGGGGTTCTGCAGCCTTCCGTCGAAATGAACTTCGTAGTGCACGTGCGTGCCGGTGGTCGATCCGGTTCCGCCCACATACGCGATGATCTGGCCTTTCCGCACTCTTTCGCCCTCTCTTACGAGGTTTCTTGAGTTGTGCGCGTACATCGTGAAGTATCCATTTTCGTGGTCGATGCCGACCGCTTTGCCGTATCCGTGACGCCAGTCGGAAAACTCCACAACGCCGTCAGCCGTCGCGTATATCGGCGTCGTGTAATCGCCCCTGATGTCTATCCCTTCGTGGAATTCCCATGAGCCGGTGATCGGATGCACTCTGTATCCGAACCCGGAGCTGACCTCTCCGTTTCTCACCGGACCGATGGATGGAACGCCGGCGAATTTTTCGAGTTTCTTTTCAATTCTTCTCTCAGCCGTCAGGAGCGCCTGCTTGCGGGACTCCACTTCGGCGTCAAGTTCGCGCATCCTCAGGGCGGCGTAGTCGGCTCCGTCCGCTCCCGACCATCTGCTCGACAGCCCGTCGTAACCTTCTTCGCTCGAGCGCTCCGTCATGTCAGGCTCGACGCTGATGCCCGTCTTGTCCTGAATCCTCTGGCCGATTTCCTTCACCTGTTCAAGTTCGACGCTCAGTTCCTCGGCCTTCCGGTTAAGTTCCTCAACGGACTCTTCGGCATTTGCGGCGCCGAACGCGCCGGCTCTTCCCCGCGCCCCGATGTAGCCGGTTAGCAACAACGCGTTGAGACACAGAACGACAGCCAAGACCGCCGCCGCCGCGTAAAGAAAATGATACGACACCACAACGTTGTAAAGGGACCTGCCCGCGGAGGGCACGACCACCATATTGAACCTTTTCAGTTTTTCCGAATCTCCCCGCATACTGGGTCTCCTCCTCATGGGAGGCTCAGACTTCGAACCCCTCGTGAATTATGCTCGGAAGCGTCGGCAGTTCCATCAGCCTCATCGCAAAGGCGTTCGCCGCCACTTCCGAAAGCATGGAAAGACTTTTCTGTATCTTGACAACTCTAAGATCGGCTATCGTTATCCTGTGCTGCAGATTGATGAACTTCAGCGACTTGCGCTCTATGTGATGATATATCTCGTGAGCCACGCAGATGTTGGTCAGGTTGGCGAGGAACACGTTGTTGCGTTTGCCGCGCCCCATGAGCTTTTCCCTGCACAAGCGCAGCCTGTTTTCATATACGGTTATCGTCGGCGGTTGATGAGTGTAAGTCGAAAGGATGTTGAAAGAGCCTGCCGAAGCGCTCCGGCTGATGTCGAACAGCACCCTTATACCCATGCGCCTCGACAGCCGCAGCGGGTCGGCGCAGTCCTGCTCCTCGATAAGTTCCTCCGCGCATTCCGCTCCCGCAGACAGCGCGCAGTCCAGCAACCCGGCCACCGCAGAGTCCTCTACCCTGCGGAACAAGGGGTCCGTCCGCAGAATGCCAAGAGCCAACTCCCTGTCTTCGTCGGCCCATTCAAGCGGCTTGGCTGTTCTTTTCAGTTTGTGCAGGTCCATAATCTATGTCAGCTCTCGTCAGCGGCCCATGCCGACCCGCTGGGCTGACTGCAACAGTTTCCCCTCCGTCATGAACGACGGGGATATGACCATCTCGACGTTCTGGAAATCGCGAAGCGTCTTCGTCCCGCACAACCCCATGGCGTTCTTGATCGAGCCTAGCAGGTTCTGGGAGCCGTCGTCGACCAGCGAAGGGCCGAGCAGGATGTTTTTCAGAGGGCCGTGGACGCCCACTCTTACCCGTGTGCCTCTCGGCAGCGCGGCGTGCGACGTCGCCATTCCCCAGTGATACCCGCGCCCCGGAGCCTCTTCGGCTCTGGCGAACGGAGAGCCGATCATAACGGCGTCCGCTCCCGCGGCTATCGCCTTGCATATATCTCCGCCGACCCTCATGCCGCCGTCCGTGATGACGGCGACGCGCTTGCCGGTCTTCTTCTCGAAATCGTCTCTGGCCGCCGCCGCGTCCGCCGTGGCGGTCATCTGCGGCACGCCTATTCCCAACACTCCACGGGTCGTGCACGCCGCCCCCGGCCCCACTCCGACCAGTATGCCCGCCACTCCCGCTTCCATCAGATCCATGCTCACCTGATATGTCACGCAGTTGCCTACGATAACCGGCTTCTTGTAACTCTTGCAGAACGACGCGATGTCGAACGACTTCGCGCGGGACGACACGTGTTTTGTGGATGTCACGGTGGACTGCACCACGAATATGTCCACCCCGGCCTCAGCCGCCAGCGCGCCGAACCTCTCGGCATCCTGCGGAATCGATGAGACCGAGCAAATCACTCCGCCCTTCTTAATCTCTTCCACCCGCTTGCCTACCAGTTCTTCCTTGATAGGCTCTCGGTACGCCTTCTGAATGAACGCCGTCACTTCTTCGGGCGACTTCTGCGCTATCTCGTCCAGCACGCCCGCCGGGTCGTCGAACTTCGTCTGGAGTCCGTGGAGGTTGAGAACCGCCAGCCCGCCCAGCTTCCCCATTTCTATGGCGAACCGCACATCCACTACTCCGTCCATAGCCGACGCCATGAAGGGCGCTTCAAATTTGAATCCGGCTATCTCCACTGACGCATCCGCGTCCTCCGGATCAAGCGTCACATTTGACGGGACGATTGACACATCGTCAAATCCATAAGCCTGCCTTACTACCCTTTTGCCGCCGATTGTTATTTTTTCCATAGTTCGCAAATATTAACAAAAACACTCCCTCTTGTCAATATATAATATAAATGATATGAGATACTTTAATTTTATAAATATTGATATAAAAATCATTAAAAAAATCAATGTCGATTTCTATTTTTTTTCAGTCCATGATTGTTTAGTTGTCCGTTTTGTCTAATTTTCATCGCCTTTTTTATATCTATACCTAATAAGCATTGGTTATGTTTGGCCTCATATTAAGGTTCTTAATAAACTGATCCAATGAAAATAATGACGTATGAAAACATCAGGCGACCTGTAATCAGTTATCTTTCCCATCTGTTCCCGAACAACGATTCTGTTCGGCGGCGTCCCTCGCGAAGTTCCTTGCTTCTTCTAACTCCAGTTGAGTTATGATTGAATTCCTCATTCTATTGAACACCGGGTCTATAATGCCGTTCAACCAAACAAAAGCAGAAGACTTTTGTTTCAACTCGTTTTTAGCGTATCTGACGCAACCCCGGCAGTCTGGGTGTCCTCGGCGGCCGCGACGGATGTCTATCCCATACAACCGGGCCAGAATTCTCATGCCAAAGACCAGAGGCTCCCTCACAAGCATGAACCACGGGGCGCGCCTGTAGCAAAGCCGCACAAGCCGCCAAGTGCATGTGTTGCATTCGAATTTTTCTTCTGTTGAAATGATTTTTCTTATGCTCAACCGCTCTTCAATCCCATTGACGGATTCGCGAGGAGACCCGGCAGCGCGCCGCCGCGGGAATATATCTCATACCCAGCCTTCGCTATCATCCCGGCGTTGTCCGTGCAGAGCGTCATGGGGGGTGAAAAGAACCCGAACCCTCGCCGAAGGGCTTCTTCTCTGAGTCGTTCGCGGAGCCGCTTGTTGGCGGCTACGCCGCCGCCGAGCCACACGTCCCGCGCGCCTCTGTCTTCGGCGGCTCTGAGCGTTTTCTCGGTCAGCACATCCGCCACCGCTTCCTGAAAAGCCGCTGCGACATCCTCGGCTGTAGCTCCATCTTCGCCGGGCGCGGCAAGCCCGTTCACCCGGATATGGTTAATCACTGCGGTTTTCAGGCCGCTGAAACTGAAATTGAAGTTGTTTTCTCGGAGCATCGGTCGTGGGAAGGAAATTTTTTTCGGGTCGCCCGCCGCCGCCGCGCGCTGTATTGCCGGGCCGCCGGGATATCCGAGACCGAGGGCGCGGGCCACTTTGTCGAACGCCTCCCCCGCCGCATCGTCCACTGTCGAGCCGATCGGCTCGTAGTCTCCCATTCCCGCCACGTAAATTATTTCCGTATGCCCGCCGGACACTAAAAGACAGACGGCCGGAAAATCCGCGCCCGCGCCGCCGACGCAGTTCGCCAACAGATGCCCTTCAAGATGGCTTACCCCAACCGCCGGGACGCCTAGCGAGTGAGACAGCGCGCGCGCCGCCGATATCCCCACCAGCAGGCTTACAGCCAGCCCCGGCCCGGTAGTCACCGCTATCAGGTCGATATCTCCGAACCCGGCCCCGGCCTCCTCAAGCGCCGCCGCAATTATATGGTTTATCGCCTCGACGTGCTTCCTCGCCGCTATCTCTGGAACCACTCCGCCGAATCGGGCGTGTATCTTCTCCTGAGACGCCACCACGTTCGACAACAGCGTGTGAGGCCCTTCCAGCACAGCCGCCGACGTCTCGTCGCAGGACGTTTCTATTCCAAGCGTTAAAAAACGTTTTTTCATGTATTCCGCAAGCCCTCAGCCGTCTATCATTCTCAATCTGACATCCAAGTCGATGCGCGCCTCAAAAAGCCGTTTCCACGGAAGACATGCATGTATCCGGACAGTCGCGACGTCTGCCGACAACGCGCGCGCCCCGCCCGCATAAACCTTTGCCGCGCCTCCCGCAAACGCCCTCTTCAGCGTCTTGCCGAACCTCAATTCCATTCTCTCGTTCAGCGCCAACCGAACATCTTCAGTGTATTTCATGTCCATCGGACTTTCCAGTCTCCGGGCAAGTTCGCCGCGAGCGAACGCTGAAAAAACATAGTCTTCCGCCAGCCTGTCGAGCATGAATCGGGCGCGCGCCACGGCTCGGTTGTTTGCCCGCGCGCTTCCCAGCGGAACCTCTCTGGCTCCGGCCGCCGCGAGCGCGGTTTGCGCGACAACTGTTCCCGACGAGTTCGACGCGGTGTTCCAGCCAGCGTACCCGGCGAGCCTGAAGAACAACTTCTTATTCAGAAGCGCCTCCACCAGCGCCGGAGACGAGCCGTTTATGCGCAAAGCGTCGATCAATCCGACCGCGCGCCCCGCGCGCGCGTGCCTTCCGATCTTTTCCAGCAACGCGTTAGGAACTTCGTCCGGAGCAGCCCGCCCGCCTCTGAGTTGCGCGAGAAACAAATCTTCCGCGCCGCGAGACACGGCGGGCAGTAGAACCGCGTCGGCGTCCGCCGCCGAATCCGCCTCGACTCCCCCGGCGCACATTATTTGCATTCTTATGTTTTCCCCGATCGGTCCCGGCTCATACAAAGGAACGATTTCCATGTCCTTGCGGGAAGAGTCGATAAAGAACTTCAGAGGCGCGCGCGCGCGCCGCAGGAAACATCTTGCGTGCATAATCTGAGCCAGTTCGTCCGCGCCCGTAAGAACCGCCGCGCGGTCGCCGCCCGCCGCCCTTGCCGCTGTTTCGAGGGCCTCAAGCTCCGCAGCGTTCGGGTTGCCCGCAGCGGTGTCCTCCTTGCCAAGCGCGAAAAAGTCCAGCGCGCCCTCGGCGGCCCACTCAATGAGATTCATGTTGATTCTAAAATTTCTTTCACGTCCGGGCCGCGCGGCTGCCGCCGCCTTTGTATCCGCGCCACGCATCTGCTCGCTCCAGCGCCTGAAAGACTCTGAATCAGCCGCTGTCGTCGCGTCGCGCGGAATCACTCCGAACGCGTAGATTTTCAAATCAGAATATTTCTTTTTGAGTTTCTTAACAAACGACAGATTGCGCTCCGCATCCCTGAGAGAAGTTGCGGGAGAGCGGGAGGCGACGAGTCCGCCGTAAGCCAGCATGTCGGTCGATAGGATGACGCGGCGCGCGCCCGCGCGCAGCGTTTCTTCGAGCCAGCCTCGAACCGCCGGGATTTCAGCCGGGCGGCGCAACGAGCCAAGAACGCTCAAAGGTGGCCGGTCAACGGCTATGCCCGCAGAAGCGGACATCCTTTCAGGCATGTCCGTGTTGGCCGGACGGCTGTCCAGCGGAACAAGGAACGTCCGCTCAGCCATCCGCTCCGCTCCTTACTACGGCAATGCCGAAAAGCGCGGCCCCCGCGACTATAAAAATGTCAGCCGCGTTGAACGCCGGCCAGTAGTAGTTTTCCCAGTGCGCCAGTATGAAGTCGAACACATGGCCGATGCGCAGCCTGTCGATGATATTGCCCGCCGCGCCGCCGAACAGCAGCCCCGCGCCGACGGTTCCCGCCGCGCCTCCGCCAAGCCCCGTCCTTACATAAACGACAGCTAGAACAACAACCGCCGCAGCCTGCAGTCCAAGAGCCAGCCACGGGACTCCGTTGAACATGCCGAACGCCACGCCCGTGTTGTGCGATTGAATCACCGATAGGAATCCGGGAATTAAAACGAGGTCTTCGCCGCCGCGCGACTCCATGAAACCGTTAACCGCCAGCTTGGAAGCCTGATCGATGACCAACGCGACAGCGCATATCGCCGCCGCCGCCCGTTTGGTATGGAGAAATTTTTTCATAACAGCGCCGCCGATCAGGCCCTCGCGCCCTTATTCTACGACCTTCTCGGCGATGTAGTAGTTGTATCCTTTGAGTTGCAACTCCCTGCCAAGTTTCTGAGCGTTCGCCTTGTCCGTGAACGCCCCCAACTGCACCCTGTATTTCGTCACTCCGTCGTAATCGACCTTGCCGACGAATACTTCAAGACCGTACTCGTCGATAAGGTTCTTCTTCATCCGGTCGGCGTTTTCTTTTGAGTCATAGACGCCCAGTTGAAGCACATAAATCGTTTTTCCCGACGTCTGAGGCTTCGGCGTCTCCGAAGCGGCCTTTTTTTCAGCCTTATCTTCCATGTCGGCAGCTTCCGGCTGGAGAGAAGGAGCGGGCTTGCGGGGCGGCTCGTATTGCGCAGCACGTTCCGGCTCGTCCCCGTCGCCGGAAGTTTTTCGGTCGTCAGGCGGTTTTGCGGAATCCTGATTGTCCGACGGCCTCTCAGCCACGATTTCCACCTGAGTCTTTTCAGGGATATCCGGCTTGTCCGCCGCGTCTTTTTTCGAGGAATCGGTCGCTCGGTCGGAGTAGCCCCTCCTCTGCGCGTCCGTTGCGGCCAATGGCAAATCCACCGGCGAGTCCGAATCCATAGTCGATATTTCGCCAATTTCCGTCGAGTTTTTATTCACGATTTTTCCGGCGATGAAATTGCCGAGAAACCAAGCGCCCGCGCCGACCACGATCACTCCTGCGGCGATTATCGCCCAGAAGTAATCCTTTCTCGGCAACTGCCCGACTTCTTCGGGCGCGTCTTTAGGTGTCCTGTCCATCAAACCGACCTCTTTTCCCTGCGAAACCGAGACGCCCGGCCCCGCCCATAATATAGTGTCCGCGCGCGGAGCTTAAAAGTGTCCGCCTCAAGCCTGCGGTCGCGCGCCTGTCATGCCGTTCCGCCAAGCATCGCTATCCGGGCGTCGAGCTTTTCCAGATCGCTCTTCATCCCGGCAAGCCGCTCTTTTTCCCTGCTCACTATCTCCTCAGGGGCATTGCTGACGAACTGTTCATTGCCCAGTTTCGATTCTGATTTAGAGATATCGACGAGAACCTTTTCCCTGTTTTTCCTTAGCCTCGCGGACTCCGCTTCGAGAACATCGGCGGCTACCGGGACGAATATCTCCACGCCCCCGGCGATGCCGCTCATAGCGGAGACGCCCTCCGCGAGAGGCTTGTCCACCGAGATTTCGCCCGCTCCCGCCATGTCCCTGATGAACCGAGCCTCGGATTCAAGAAGTCGCGCCCGCCCTCCCGTCTCGTCGTGCGTTATCAGCGTCACCGGCAGCTTTTCAGACGGCGGCAGGTTCAGCCCGGCCCTGATGTCCCGAATCCGGCGCACCACGTCCTGCAGCAGCGTCACGTCCTCTTCCGCTCCCGCGTCAATCTTCCAGTCGTCCGCAGGCCATCCCGCGTCCAGTATCGTCCCGTCCGTCCCCGGCAGCTTGCTCCATATCTCCTCGGTGATGTGGGGAATATACGGATGAAGCATGACGAGTATTCTGCGGAGCGTGTGGTGCAGAACCGAGGACACCGCGCCGACCGTCTCGGCGTCGCCCTCTCGCAACGGGCGTTTTGCCAGCTCTATATACCAATCGCAGAAATCCCTCCACATCAGGTCGTATATCTTCTGCGCCGCCTCGTTCAGGTCGTATGACTCAATTAGCTCGGACACCTCTTTGACGACCGACGCCGCCCGCGAAAGCATCCATCTGTCCTTCAAGTCCAGTTTCGCCGAATTCAGTTCCGAGGCCGCTATCCCCGGCGCGTCCGGCGCCATCATCAGTATGAACCGCGCCGTGTTCCACAGCTTGTTGCAGAACCCGGCCCCGATCTTAAATCTATCGGCGGACACGTTCACGTCCTGCCCCATAGAACCGAGATACAGGAAGGTGAACCTCATCGCGTCCGCGCCGAACTCGTCTATTATTTCCATCGGGTCCATGGCATTGCCCGAACTCTTGCTCATCTTCTTTCCGGTCTCGTCCCTTATCAGCCCGTGGATGAACACGTCCCCGAACGGCACATCGCCCCCGAACTTCAGGCCGAAGAACATCATCCGCGCCACCCAGAAAAATATGATGTCGAACCCGGTCACCAGAACGGATGTGGGATAGTAAGTCTTGAGGTCGGCAGTCTTGTTCGGCCAGCCCAGAGTCGAAAGCGGCCACAATCCGGAACTGAACCATGTGTCCAGCACGTCGCTCTGCTGAGCAATTTCTTTCGAGCCGCACTTAGGGCACGCGTCGATGTCTTCTATCGAGCATGAGCGAGTTCCGCAAGAGCCGCAGTCCCACACCGGTATCCGGTGGCCCCACCACAACTGCCTTGATATGCACCAGTCCCGGATGTTCTCCAGCCAGTCTAGGTACACCTTCGTCCAACGCTCCGGCACAAAGCGCGTCCGGCCGTCCTTCACCGCGTCCATCGCCGGCCCCGCAAGCTCCTTCATCCTCACGAACCACTGCAGGCTCAAGTACGGCTCCACCGCGCTCTGACACCTGTAGCAGTGGCCCACAGAATGCTTGTACGGCTCTTTCTTTATGAACAATCCGGCGGCCTCGAGGTCCGCGATTATCTTCTCCCTCGCCTCGAACCTATCCATCCCTGCGTACGCCGGATAGTCGTCGGAAATCCTTCCGTCCTCAGTCAACATCACATATTCCGGCAGCCCATGCGCCCGCCCTATCTCAAAGTCATTCGGGTCGTGCGCCGGAGTTATCTTCAACGCCCCGGAGCCGAACTCCAAGTCCACGTATGGGTCGCAGATTATCGGTATCTCGCGGCCCACCAGCGGCAGTACGCATGTCTTCCCGTGATATTTCTTGTATCTCTCGTCGTCCGGATGCACCGCCACCGCCGAGTCGCCGAGCAACGTCTCCGGCCTCGTCGTCGCTATCTCCAGCGCGTAGTCCTCGCCCTTCACAGGGTACTTTATGTGGTAGAAGAAACCGTCCTCCTCCACATGCTCCACCTCGATATCCGACAGAGCGGTCTTGTGGAACGGACACCAGTTGATTATCCGGCTGTCTTGATAGATAAGCCCCTCGTCGAACAACTGCTTGAACGCCGTGCGAACGGCGAGCGAGCACTGCTCGTCCAAAGTGAACCTCTCCCGCTTCCAGTCAACTCCAGCGCCCATACGCGTTATCTGATTCTTGATATTCGCGTGGTATTCGTCCTTCCATGCCCACACGCGCTCGACGAACTTCTCCCGTCCCAGCTTGTGCCGGTCGAGACCCTCTTTTTCCAGCTTCACCTCGACCACGTTCTGAGTGGCGATGCCAGCGTGGTCAGTCCCCGGAACCCACAACGCGTCCCTGCCCCGCAGAAAATTGAATCTCAGAAGAACATCCTGAAGAGTCATGTTCAGGGCATGGCCCATGTGCAGTTTGCCGGTTACGTTAGGCGGCGGGATGACCATCGAGAAACTCTTTGCGCCATTGATAGACGGGCGGGAGAACACTCCCTCCCTCTCCCAATATTCCCTCCACACAGGCTCGTAAGCCGATGGGTCGAACCGTTTTGAAAGCTCCGATTCCGGAGCAGCTCCGGAGTTCTCTCCGGGCGCGCTGTCATTTTTTCGCACTTTTTCCGCCTCCGCGTGACGCCGCATTATTCTTTCCGCCGCCGCCTTTTCCGCCCGCGCTCTTGAGCGTGGCTTCCAACGCCTGCTCGACGTGATCCACAAAGAGCGCCTCTAGCTTCCTGCGCACGTTTGGTTGTATCTCGTAATAATCCTTCTCGTTCTCCACCGGCAGGATGATCTTCGTTATCCCCGCCCGGTGCGCCGCAAAAACCTTTTCCTTTATGCCGCCCACAGGCAGCGCCCTGCCTCTAAGCGTTATCTCTCCCGTCATCGCCACGTTCCTGTCCACCGGCCTGCCGGATAACGCGGATATCAGCGACACCGCCAACGCTATGCCCGCCGACGGCCCGTCCTTCGGTATCGCCCCCTCCGGCACGTGCAGATGTATGTCCGTGTTCTTGAAATAATCCGTGCCCAGATTCAGTCCCTCCGAATGCCCCCGCGCATAGCTCAACGCCGCCTGCGCCGACTCCTTCATCACATCCCCCAGCAGCCCCGTCAGGATAAGCTCTCCCTTGCCCGGCATCAGCGTAGCCTCTATGCTGAGAATCTCTCCGCCCGTCTGCGTCCACGCCATCCCCGTCGCCAGACCAACCTCGTCCGTCTCGCCTATAACTCCGTACCTGTGCTTCGGTTTTCCAAGATATTTTTCCAGATTCTTTTTAGTCACCACCGCGCATTTCTGCTCGATGTCTTCTTTTGCAGCGCGTTTCTTTCCGCCTTTTTCCGATTTGCCTTTATCGCCTTTCTCAACCGCGCGCCCATTTTTCTCCTCATGCTCCGCCACCAAACAAGCCGTGTGCTTTCGGCACACCTGCGCAAGCTCCCTCTCCAAGTTCCTAACTCCCGCCTCCCGCGTATATCTCCTGATTATCTCCAGCACCACGCTGTCCGATATCTTCAGCGACTCCTCGTTCAACCCGTGTTCCTTGAGCTGCCTCGGCAGCAGGTGCAGCCTCGCTATGTTCAGTTTTTCCTCTTCGGTGTAGCCAGACAGCCGGATGACCTCCATCCTGTCGAGCAGCGGCGGCGGGATAGGCTGCGTCAGGTTCGCCGTCGTTATGAACATCACCCCCGAAAGGTCGTAAGGTATTTCCAGATAGTGATCCACGAACTCCTTGTTTATCTCCGGGTCTAGAGCCTCCAGCAGCGCCGCCGACGGGTCGCCCCGGAAGTCCGAACTCATCTTGTCCACCTCATCCAGCAGAAACACCGGGTTGGTCACTCCAACCCTCTTCATCTGCTGAATTATCCGGCCCGGCATTGAGCCGATGTATGTCCTCCTGTGACCTCGTATCTCCGCCTCGTCCCTCACGCCGCCCAGAGACGCCCTCGCGTACTTCCTCTCAAGCGCCCTTCCTATCGACTTGCCCAGCGACGTCTTCCCAGTCCCCGGAGGCCCCACAAGACACAGTATCACCCCGTGCCCTTTCTTGCTCAGCTTTCTCACCGCCAGATACTCGACTATTCTCTCCTTCACCTTTTCTAGCCCGTAGTGATCCTCGTCCAGTATCTTCTTCACATGCCCAGTGTTCAGGTTCTCAACTATGTTCTTGTCCCACGGCAAATCCAGTATCCAGTCTATATAATTACGGGACACCACCGCTTCAGGAGAGCCGAACGGCATCTTTGACAGCCGTTTCAACTCCGCTTCCACCTTCTCCCGCGCGTAATCCGGCAGCCCCGCCTTGTCCGCCTTCTCTTTTAGTTCCAACAGTTCCCCGGTGAACTCTTCCGCGTCCCCAAGTTCCCGGTGAATCGCCTTCAACTGCTCCTTCAGATAGTACTCCTTCTGCGATTTTTCAATCTGCTTCTTCACCTGCGACTGAATTTTTTTCTGTATGTCCAGAATCTCCAATTCATCATCGAGGATTGAAGAAAGAGCTATCAAGCGCTCCTTCGCAAAAAACGCCTCCAGCACCCTCTGCTTGACGTCCACCTTCAGCACTAACTGAGACGCAATCAGGTCCGCCAACCTGCATGGCTCGTCCACCGACGACGCCGACGTGTACGCCTCTGGCGGCATAGACCGCGTGTATCTCACATATTTGTCGAACTTGCCGAGAATTTCCCTCATCAGCGCCTCGACTTCCATGTTCTTCGACGCCTCTTCCTCGATAAGCTCCACCTGCGTTACGAAATACTCGTCGTCCACAAGATAATCCAGAATCTTCACCCTGTTTACGCCTTCGATGAGCGCCTTGATAGTGCCGTCCGGCAGCTTCACCATGTTCAGCGCCTCGCACAGCGTTCCCACTCCATATAAATCATCCCTGTCAGGGTCCTCTATGCCCGGCTGCTTCTGCGCGACGACCACTATCCGCCGGTCGTTCATCATCGCTTCTTCCAGCGCCTTCACCGATTTGCCCCGCCCTATGAACAACGGCACTATCATGTGCGGAAATATCACTATGTCCCGCAACGGTATCATCGGATAGTTCTTTATGTTTTCAGGTATTTCCACAGACTCCTGATTCATCGGGTCGTAGTCCAATACGTCCACCTCGCCTCGTTTTCAATCTACTAATATAGCCAATCCCCATCTTACTATCAATAAAACTGAATTATAAGTGTCTGAATTCAGTATTCAACTTCGCAATCTTCAATTGTCGGCTCGCGCAAAACAACCTTTCGCCCTCCATAGAAAAAACCATCTACGCCTCCGGCGGCCAAATAGTAAATTATAAAGATTCTCTTTGTCGCCTTATAAACGTTTAAGGAGTTTTCTTTTGCAAAGCTTCCTCGCCTCTATTCTGCGGCAAAGCTCATGTGAACTATTTCACTTGTTTCTCTCCACGGGGTTCACTTATGCTCGCCCCTTGCGGTATAATGCGTTTATTCGGCGGCGCGCCCGGCGCGTCCGCCAAACCGCGAAACCGGAGGCCGGAAACATGGCGAAGAAAGCGACGACAAAAAAAACAGCGGCAGCGAAGGCCGCTCCGAAATCTGTTGCGGATAAGACACCGAAGAAAACCGCGGCGAAAGCGGCGCCCAAGCCCGCAGCGAAACCCAAACCGGCCTCAGCGATAAAAACGCCCGCAATGCCCGTTTCCAAACCGGCTCCGGCGAAGAAGCCCGCCGCAAAAGCCGCCTCGAAGAAAAAAGCTCCCGCGAAAAAAACGGTTCGTCCCGCCGTGACGGACATCCGCTCCACTCCCACCGCCATTGTCACCGGAGCCTGCGGCTTCGCAGGCGGCCACATGGTCGACCTGCTCGTCGAAAAAGGATTCCGCGTCATCGCCACCGACCTCGAAGGAGCCTCCCGCGAGTTCGTCAATCCGAAAGCCGTATTCATCCCCGCAGACATCACGAATGTTGATTCTCTGAAGACCATCTTCAAAGGAAAAATCGACTACGTCTACCACCCCGCCGCCATCTTCGACTATGAGGCTCCGTGGGAGATATGCGAAAAAGTCAACGTGTTCGGCATGCGCAATATCTGCGAGATGTCGCTTAAGCAGAACCTCAAACGCTTCGTTCTGTTCTCCACCGTTTCGGTGTACGGACACCCGGAGCCGGACGAGCTTCCGGTGCGCGAATCCAACACCAAACGGCCCGGCACGAACTACGAGCGCTCAAAGCTCATGCAGGAGGAAATCGGCGTCGAATACGTAGGAAAGGGTCTCCCCGTTTCCATAGTTCAGCCCGCCCCGGTGTACGGCCCGCGCAACGTCTACGGCGTCGCCACCATACTGTTCCTGCTCGCGAAATTCCCCATCCTCCCCTTCCCCGTCAACCTAGACAGCTACATCGTCGGCGTGCACATCCGGGACGTCTGCCGCGCCGCTCTTTTCGTCTCCGACATAAAGGAAGCCATTGGCGAAACCTACATCGTCATCGACAACAGCCGGTACACACTGCGCGAGTTCGTCGAGTTCGTATGCCCGCTGATGGGCGTGCGCATCATGCCCGTGTTCATCCCGCGCGACCTCTTCGTGCGCGCCGCAGACCATATCGCTGACGCTTCCCGCTCGTTCGCAAAAATCATGGGAACCCGTCCCTTCGTCGAGAAAGACATGGTGTACTACCTCAAAGCCGTCTACACCTTCGACAACACCAAGCTCCGTTCCCTCGGATTCGAATTCGAGCATCCCGACCTGCTGGAAGGCGCGCGCGAAACTATTGAGTGGTACAAGGAAAACGGCTATCTTGACCGCCGCGACCTTTGGCAGAAAGCCATCTTCGGGAAAAACAGATACTAGTCCGCCAGCCTAAACGAATAAAGGAAGAAAAACCTCAAGATTGCCTCCGGCGGCCAAAGAGAAACTTTTAAAAAAGTTTCTCTTTGGAATCTCTTCAAAACGTTTCAATGGTCGTCGGGAGTGAATCGCTGTCGCGATTCCCTCCCGACGCCCCATGTAAAATCATTTATAAACAGATTCCGCTGAAAACTCTTTCCCAATATCTTTTAATAAGATACGCGCCTAAGGCGGAGGCGAAGCCTCGCCTTTGGCGCTAGCATGAAAAGGCCTGAAAGGGTTTAAGGGAAAACTTTTCAAAAAGTTTTCCCTCAATTTCCCTAAAGCTTCCGCTTTTCAGCGCGGCGCGATGCGGATATGATATTGAGCGGCAGGCGGCTCGTTTCGAAAATCCAACCGCCTTGCGAAGACGCGCGGGGACCCTCGAATGGTGAAATTTAAAAAAGTCAGAATTTATGATCACGACGCTGAAAAATCCGTTGACTATCTTATCGAAAAAGAACTCGGCTACGACATAGTAGAACTGCAAAACGTGACATCCGTAAAAAAAATCAAGCGCACGGACGACGGAAAGGTGAGGAAAGACGTCGACGAGTGGTGCGCGCACGCGCAATTGCCCAAATCGCTTCAGCATGTTATCCCTCCAAAAGCGCTCACTTGGATAGCTTATGCTGAATGGATCAGAGCGACCAAGACAATCAATTTTCGCATTGAACCGATAGTTCTCAAAAATGTGGTCGAGTGCGCCGGCAGGACAATCTACAGCGGCGACGCGCTGAACAGACTCGTGCGCGACTTCGAGATAAGCATTAATGTAAAAATGCCGGTTGTCGGGCAAGTCGCCGAAAACTTCATTATCGAGGTCCTCAAGAACAACGAGCGACAGGACGACGAGCTTTGCAAGAAGATACTTAAGCGCATGGACGACGGCGGGGCCTGACGCTCCGCGCTGGAGGCGGCTTATGGTTTCTCGACTGATAAGCTTTGCTGGACTGCTGGCAATCGTCGGGTTTGCGATTCTCATCTCCAAAGACCGCAAACGCATATCTTGGCGGCTGGTGGCGTGGGGCGTCGCCCTTCAGATATTCTTCGCCCTTATCATACTTCGCACGGCTCCCGGACTGAAACTGTTCGAGTTCGCAAATCTGGCTTTCAACAAACTTTACAAGGTTATGTAGAGCTCTACATAAGGCGGTTTATGTAAAGCCGCAAATTATGTTGAGTCGGGCGAAAAAAACTAGGATTCTCAGGGGCTTCTGTTTTTTTGACTCAACATAATCACAACA
>Ga0116149_1000326_pt1 | contig 62789 bp, 30 predicted proteins | sample AD_UKC057_MetaG_FD_89787 | JGI IMG/M metagenome (GOLD analysis project Ga0116149, IMG submission 89787) | Active sludge microbial communities of municipal wastewater-treating anaerobic digesters from USA - AD_UKC057_MetaG | ecosystem: Engineered > Bioreactor > Anaerobic > Digestate | place: USA...
CGTGTCGAGCACGGTCGGGGCCGGGCCGGACGTGGACTGGTAGTCCGGCTCCACATCGCCGGCCCGGGGGTCCCAGCCGATGAAGTTGCGGGCCACCGCAATGCCCACGGCCGCGCCGACGCCAGTCTGGCCGACGGCCACGCCGGCCGCCAGCGCGCCCACGACGGCGCTGATTTCGCCGGTGCCGGTCGCGTCGATGTCGACGTTCCCGACGGGGTGCTGGTCGTCGCCGATCGCGCTGTCCTTGATGAAGGCGTTGGTGCGCGAGAGGATCACGTTGGTGGACTCCGACGCCCCGCCCGCGATGCCTACGCTCGTGCCGGATCCTACGGCGACCGAAACCGCGGCGGCGATGGTGGCCGCGTTGATGTCGGAAGCGTCGGTGGCGCTGATGACCACGTCATGGCCGTCGGTTCGCACGCTGGAGACGCCGTCGATGCTGGCGGTGACGTCCTTGTCGATGCGGTTGTGCGCCATCGCCAGGCCGATGCCGACCGACACGCTCGCGGCGCTGGTGGTGCCGGAGATGCTCGCCGACGCAGCCGTCGCGATCGCATCGATGGAGGACTCGTCGTCGGCGGTGATGCTGACCGTGTCGCCGGACGAGAGGCTGGCGGCCCCGTCGGCGGCGGTGTCGGCGACGGTCGCGGCGATCGTGTTGTCGATGGTGTTGAAGCTCAACGCGCCGGTGGCGTTGGCGGCGATGGCCGACGAACTGCCGCTCACCGCGACGTTGACGGAGAGGCCGAACGCCAGCGACTGGATCGACGCCTGGCTGTCGGCCGAGACGAACACCGAGCCGTCGGCGCTGACGGCGGAGTCTTCGGCCGCTGCCCGGACGGTGTTGTTGATGTCATTGATGGTCAGTGAGAGGCCCAGCCCGCCCGAGACGGCCGTGCTCTGGCCTACGGAGATTCCCAACGCCACGGCGCCGGCGACGGCGCGGATGCTGGACTCGTCGGCGGCGCTGAGGGTGATGGCGGCGCCGCTGTCGTCGGCAGTCGTCAGGGCGCTGTCGTTGATCACCAAAGCGCTGGTGGTCACGCGGATCGAGTTGATCGAAGCCGAGCCGGCCCCGCTGCCCGAGATGGCGTTTCCGGAGCCCGAGCCGGTTACGCTGCCGGCGGCCCCGATGGCCAGCGCGAAGATGTCCGAAGCACTGGTCGCTTCGACGCTGATGTCGCTGTCGGCGGTGATCTCCGAGTTGTCCACTTCGGCCAGGACGCTGCTCCCGTCGCCCGCCCCGCCGATCTGGTTGACGGAGAAGGCGGCCCCGAAGGCCCCGGCCCCGCCGTTGCCCTGGCTGGAGATGCCTACCGACGCCGCGATGCCGCCGGCGCCGCTGCGAATGGTGGAATTGTCCTCGGCCAGGATGCTCGCGCCGCCGGGCCCGAGATCGACCGTGCTGTCGCGGAGGATCGCCTGGGTGTCGAAGTCGATCAGGTTAACCGAACCCGAGGCCGCTCCGCCCGCGGCCACGCCGCTGCCCGAGGTGCCCTTCGCGACGCTGACGGCGCCGGCGAGGGTGTAGGCGTCGATCGTCTCCTGGCTGGCGGCCTGGATCAGCAGGTCGCCCCGGGAGAGCACCGAGGGATTGTTTCCGTCCGGGGCCGCCCAGTCGACGTCGGCGTCGTCCAGGCTGGCGACGGCGCTGCTGACGATCTTGTTGACGGAGACCGCAACGCCCGCCGAGATCGCGGTCGAGCTGCCCTGTTGGCCGGACGCGACGGAAAGCGACAGCCCGCCGGCGATCGCGAAGATCCGCGACTTGTCGATCGCCAGGACGAAGAGGTCGCCGTTGGAAGCGTCATCGGCGGAACGGCCGCTGACGATTTCGAAATCGACGTTGAACGCGGTTACGGATGTGGCGTTGCTGATGCTGTTGACCGAGACCGAGCCGGCGACCGCGACGGCCGTTGAGCTGCCGCCTGAACCGCCGCTGGAACTGGAGCCGGCCGCGATGGCGCCCGCGCCGCCAGCCGCCGCGGCGATGATCCTGGCATCCGAACTCGAATGAATGTTCACGGTCGGATTCGTGTCCGACTGATCTCCCTCGATAGGCCACCCGATGCCGTTGCCGTCGAGTGTGAAGGCGGTGTCCTCAACCAGGACCGTAGTGGTGGCGTTGACGCCGTTATAGCTGAACGCGCCGGCCAAGGCTACCGCGGTGCCGCCTGCCTTCTCCTTGGTGAATGCCAAACCGCCTGTTGCCGCTATGATGTCGTTATTGTTGTCGGCCGTCGCGAAGAGCGATCCGGCCTGCACCTGCCCGGCGTCGATCACCGAGGCCTGGGTGGTATCCTTGACCATGTTTACGCTGGCCGCCGCCGCAATGCCGACGCCGGTCTTCTGTTTCTGCTTTTGGGAGTCGTCGCTCGGGGGCGAGCTGTCCCCGTCGCCGGAGGCAAACGGCTCGTCGCCGAAAAGTCGCGGCAGGGATTCCCCGTCCAGGGGATCGGAGTCATTACTCCCGTCTCCGCTGGAACTCGGCGAGCTGCCCGGAGGATTATCTGTCGGTTTGTCCTCCTTTGCGCTGACTACCGCCCCGGCCACCGTGAAGCTGTACAGGTCGCCGCCAACGACGGCCCGGGCCGTGACGTCCTCGGCGACGTTGATCCCCGGGACAACATCGATGCTGTCCGGGGTCTCGTTCGTCTCGTCGCCGATCAGCGCGAGCGTCTTCCGGTCGAAGTTATTCACCGCGACCGAGATGCCGGCGCCGATGGCTTCGCTCTTGGCTACACCGCCGGCCCACATGACGTTGGTGCCCAGATTGGCCCCATAGATATTCACGTTGCGCCCGGTGACGATGGCGCCCGCCCCAAGCTGAGCGACCGTGTCGGAGACCTCCTGGGTGTACATGACCGTGCCGCCCACGGAGACGGTTTCGGCGCTGGCGCCGGCCTGGCCGAGACTGATATTGAAGAGGACCTCATCCGCCTTGATGTTGAAGCCGCCGTCCATCCCGCTGTAGATCTCGGCTCCGTCTTCGACGATCGCGTGGGTGGTGTTATCGATCAGCATGATGAACAGCGCGCCGCCGACGCCGCCCTTGCCGCCACTGGAGGCCGCGGCATCGACCTCGACGGGGTTCTTCTTCTTCAACAGGTCCTTGGGAGTGACCTCGAGGCTGAAATATCCGGCCATGTTGACCAGTTGCATGTAATTGGAGGCCACAACTGACACGACCTGCTCGTCGGCGGTCTGATCGCCCGGATCGTCCGGGTTGCGGTTGTTCTGGTGCGGATTGAACAGCCCGTCGCCATCCTGGTCCGTATACTCGCGCCAGTCTTCATCCTGGTTGATCTTGGCGCCGCTCTCGACCAGCGACTTTGCGACGTCGGTGAAGACCAGCACATCGACCATGCCAGCCACGGAGACCTTGTCGGACTCCGCCGAGGCGCGGGCCCAGGTATTGAGCAGCTTGTCCTTGATGCCGAGCGTCTCGTTCATGTACTTCTTGACCGCTTCCGGGCCGTCCCGCTCGATGGCGCTGAGGAATTCGCTGTAGGTGGACGGGAACAGTTCGTCGGGTGAGGTGAGGTAGGGGTGCTGCACGAGGCTGATCACCCGCGTGGCCCGCAGGGCGTCGAGCTGCGCGCCGGAATGCACGGTGGTCTCGGCGACGGCTTTGAAGATCCCGACGTCGGCGGCGATACTGATGCCGACGCCCGAGCCGCCGGAGCCGCCCGAGTCGTTCTTGCTGCCTTCCTTCTTCTCAGCCGGCTCGATACTGCTCTCGGCGCTGAGCTGAACCTGGTGCTCGATGGTGGCGGTGACTTCCAGGTCTTCGTTGGACTTGAGCACCGCTGTGCTTCCGATGTCGGTGGTAACCTGGTGGTCGGCGTAGGAGAAGGCGAAAGCGCCCGCAGCCTTCAGCGGGGAGCCCTGGATTCCAGCCTTGCCGGACGCGTCTCCGGCCACATTCCCCCCGTCCTTCTTGGAGTCGAGCAGCTTCTCGACGATGGTGTCGAAAATCGAGCCGTCCGGCCCGAAGCTGAAATCGCCCTTGTCCTCTTCTTCCTCTTCATCCGCCACTCCGGCCTCGGCGGAGGCCTTGTCCTCCGCCTTCAGGCCGGACAGGATGCCGACGCCGGTTGCCCAGCCAGAGTCGAGCACGTGCATCGCCTCAAGGCTGAAGCCCGTGGCACCGGCATTCTGCGGGTCGAGCGAGAAGTTGATGTTGACGCCGGCCCGCGCCTCGTTTTCGGTCTCGGCGAGCTGGATGACCTGATGTTCGACGAACTTGTTGTCGCCCTGCAGGTCGAACTCGTTGATGCCCGTGATGACGTAGTAGGTCTGCCCGTCGACGAGCCCCTCGATTGGCGCAGTGCCCTCGCGGTAGACCACCGCCTGGCCCAGTTCGAAGGTCAGGCCGAGGAGGGAGAAGTCGATCTCGTTGTCGCTCTTGCTGAACGCCTTGTTGTCGAGCGTGATCCGGGAGAGCTTGCTGTCGACCTGGCTGCCGTCGAAGTCCTTGGTGTTCATCGTGGTCGGCATGACATCGAAGCCGAAAGGATCGATCTCGCCCGTGCGGAGCAGATCGACCGCCACGCTGTCGATGGCGTTCTGCTCGGTCAGCGCGAGTTGGATGTAGTTCGACTCATCGACATCGGTGGTGCTCGGATCGTCCTCCACGGAGATCACGATATAGTCGGTGTCGTCGATCAACCCTCCGATGGACGTGCCGCGCCGGCTCGAGTAGTGGACGGTGTCTTCGGAGACCAGGGCGGTCGGCCCGACGTTGATCATGTTCCTGTCGTAATCGACGTAGCCGGGCTTGTTCGGGTCGGTCTCCAGCGGGTTGATCTCGAGCTTGACCAGGTAGCCGTCCTGGGCGTGGGCGATGACCGTGCCGTCGACCTGGGTGTGGATGTCAGACTTGGAGAGGGAAATGCTGAAGCCCAGCCCCGCGGCGCCGTTGGCGAAGGTGGAGCCCTTGGATTCTGTCTCCGTCTTGTTCTCGCCGTTGGCGCGGATGTTGACGGTCTTGGCGGCCTCGACGGTAGCACCGGCGGCGACGGTGATCGTGGAGTTGACGATGCTGTTTCCGATCGCGAGCGAACCGGCGATTCCGCTGTCGCCGGCCTTCTGCTCGGTCTCGGTCTTGACGCCCGCGCTGGACTTGGCGTCGCTGGTGACCACGACGCAGCCGTCAGACGAGTAGAGCCGCGAGCCGCCCAGGATGTTGATGGTGGCGGTCGACTTGGCCTCGCCGTAGGCAACGCTGAAGAGTTTGCTCTTGGCCGATCCCGACGCGTCGGCGGCCGCGGTGGCGTACAGGCCGACGGCCACGTCGCCCAGCAGCTTGGCGTTCTCGCCGATGTTGATCGTGGCCTCGGACTGCTTGTAGAGGACCTTGACCGGCAGGGCAATCAGGTCGCCGATCTTATCCAGAAGCGGCTTGAGGACGAAGTTGTTGACCTCCTGGCCCATGCCCAGCAGGGTGGTCAGGTCGCGGTCCTCGGCCTGGGCGAAGATGTAGACGGCCCCGCCGGACAACTCGGCGCCGGCGCCGATATCGACCAGCACGTCGCGCAGCGAGACCATGACCGGCGAGGCGTTGACGATGTCGGTGGTGTCGATGCGGCGGGCCCGGAAGTCGATATCGCCGCCCCCGCTGGCCGGATCATCCGGGTCCTGCAGCGCCGAGAGCCTCACGCCGTCGTTCACGTAAATCCGGTCGGCAAAGGCCTGGAAAAGCCCGCCGTGGGTGAAGGTGTTGCCGGTGAAACGGATCTCGTCCCGGAACGCGTCGGGGAGAATCTCCGGGGCGCCCTCTTCCAGGCCGTAGACCTTGAACTCCGCCGAGAACTGGCTGTCGAGGCCCTTGACCTCGATGGAATCAGCGCCGTAGCCCCCCTCGACCACCAGCGATTCGATCGGGACGCTGAAACTGAACACCGGGTCGGTTATCCAGCCGGAGCCGTCGTAGATCTCCATCCCCTCGAACCGGACCTGCATCACCCCGTCATCGGCCGTCGCGTCGTCCTCGACGATGATCGTGTCGGCGAAACTGGTGCCCTTCACCTCGATGTCGAAGAGGTTGGCGTTGACGAGTCGCTTCTTGAGAAGGTCCTCGTGGTCAATTCCGGCGTACCGGATGTACTTGCCGTTGAGATGGACCAGGCCGCTGAGGTCGGTCCCCGCTCCCGGATCGAAAACGGTGTACTTGCCCGTCAACGGCCTGTAGACCCGGATGGCGTCCAGGCTGCCCGTGCCCCCGTCGAGGATGCTGCTGAGGCTGCCGTTCTGCTCGAAAGTGAACGCGTCGCTCGTCCCGTCGCTGGCGCCAACGAGGTGCTCAAAGTTCTCGAACCGTACGCCGGCCACTTCGCCGGCGTCCGCGCTGTCGATTGTCCATCGCACCACGGAGTCGTCCGGGCCGTACAGCGTGTCGAACACGACGCTGCCCACGACCTTGTCGATGGCGGCGAAGCTCCCGGCGCCGGTGGCCGTCATGTCCGCCAGGTTGACGCTGACGGCGACGTAGAGCCCCGAATAGTCCAGGACGTCCATCGCCCGTGTGATCGTCTGATTTCCGTTTTCATCGGGCTGCTCGGCGTAGTCGGCTCCGCCGTTGATCTGGCCGGACATGGCCCCGCCGGAGGCGAACGAGAAGGTGTCCGCCCCATAGCCGCCCTGGAGATCCTCAATGCCCGTGAAGAGGCCGCGGGTCTGGAGGGTGCCCGCGTTGGAGCCCGTGATCGACCAGGCATTGTCCTGGTCCGGGCCGATGACCGTGTCGCTCACGGTCTGCCCGCCGCCCTGCACGCTGCCGGAGATCGAGCCGTCGGCCGTGAACGCGAAGTTGTCGTCCGCGCCGCCGCCAACCAGGTACTCGATTCCTTCAAAGGTCGTCCCGCCCGTGATGGTGCCGCTATCGGCGCCGCTGATGATCCAGTCGGTGTTCTCCTCCGGCCCGAGGATGGTGTCGTCGCCGGCGCCCGGACCCTCGTTGATGGTGTCGGCCCCGCCGCCGATCGTGAGAATATAGGTGTCGTCGCCGCCGCCTCCCGCCAGGGTGTCGTCGCCCGGCCCGCCGGTCAGGCGGTTGGCTCTCGCGTCGCCGGTCAGCGTGTCGTCGCCCGAGCCGCCGATGAGGTTCTCGATGTTGGCGATGTTGCTGGCGTCTTCGTCGACGCCCGTCGCCGAGGCCGCGCCCAGGTCCGCCGCGACGGAATCCGTGAAAGAGGAGTAGTCGAGGGTGTCGCTGCCCTGGTTATAGCCTTCGACGATCGTGTCGGTCCCGAGGGGATCCAGGACATAGGTGTCGTCGCCCGCCCCGCCGGTCAGCGTGTCGTCGCCGGGCCCGCCGGCCAGGATGTTGGCTCTCGTGTCGCCGGTCAGGGTGTCGTCGCCCGAGCCGCCGATGAGGTTCTCGATGTTCGCGACGTTGCCGGAGACAGCCGTCGCCGTTGCGCCGAGCGTTGCGCTGACGTCGGTCGTGAAGGACGAGTAATCGAGGGTATCGTTGCCGTCGCTGGCGGACTCGGTGATGGTGGCCGTCTCGCCGGGACTCAGGACGTAGGTGTCGTCACCAGCGCCGCCCGTGAGTGTGTTGGTCCCCGTTCCGCCGATCAGCACGTCACGGCCGCTGCCGCCCCTGAGGATATCGTCGCCACCTGCGCCGTCGAGCACGGTCGAGCCGCCAAAGGTCGAAGCGTCGAGTGTATTGGCGCCGGCCCCGCCGGTCAGATGGGCAGCCTCGATCGAAGACAAGGTGTCGTTCCCCTCGCTGCCGACGGTCAGACGCGTGCCGGTCAACGTGAAGTTCGCATCCCGAGTCTCGACGACCGTGTCGAAACCGTCCCCTCCGATGAGGAAGTCCTGGCCCAAGCCGCCGGTCAGGACGTTATCCAGGGAGTTGCCGGTGATCGTATCGCCCCGGCTGCCGCCGATGACGTTCTCGATCACGTCGCCGCCGGAGAGGTCGATGGTCAGCCAGGCCGCTGCCATCTGGGCCCCCTCCAAGGACAAGTTGATAATCACACTTGATGTGGTCGTTGAGGAGAAGTCCAGCGTGTCCGTCCCCTGGTCGATCCACTCGTAGATCGTGTCGGCCCCCAGCGAATTGTCGGCGTCAAAAACGTACCTGTCGTCTCCCAGGCCGCCCGCGAGAGAATCGTCGCCCGCTCCTCCCGCAAGCGTATCGTTGCCCGCAGCCCCGATGAGTGTGTTGTTGCCGGCGTCGCCGGTCAGCGTATCGTCGCCTGAGCCGCCGGTCACGGTCTCGATGGCGCTGAGGCCGGACGTGTCGGTCGCCGTGCCGACAGAGAGGTCGACACTGACGGAATCCGTGTGGCTGGAGTAGTCGAGACCGTCGAGACCTCCGCCCCCGTCGATCGTTCCCCCGAAAGCCCCGGTCATCGTGAAGACGTCGGCCTCGCTGCCGCCGACGAGGTTCTCGATGCCGCTGAAGGTCGCCCCGGCCGCGGTGCCGCTGGCGGCGCCATCGAGGGTCCAGTCGCAGACCTCGTCTGGTCCGGTGAGCCAGTCCGAGCCGTCCTCGCCCTCGATCTGCGTCTGGACCGTCAGCGCGCTAAACAGGCGGATCCGGTCGCTTCCGTCCCCGGTCTGCACCAGGATGGACTTCACCCCGGTGAACTCCTGGGTCTGCCCGTCCAGCGTCAGGGAGACGTCCGCCCCGTCGCCGGTATGGGCGGTCTGCTGGATCGTCACCGTATTGTCGAGTTCGTCGCCCAGGACGCTGAGCCGGCCGTCGTTGCCGAGGGTCGCCGAGGAGAGCATCAGCCTCGGTTCGAGGCCCTCCAGGGGCGCAAAGCAGCGGGCGGCAAGGGGATTGGCCAACCTGGCTTCATGCTCACGAGCGCGAAGAAGCACGACCCTGTACAGGTTTCTCAGGAGCTTGACAGCGTGAGACATGGGTGACATGGCAGGTCTCCATCCTTTCTTAGCTGCACAAATCCATCCTTACCTGAGACATGGACGCTGGGCGATGCGCGTCTGAAGCCTGACCCACTACCGTGTTTTCAGTAACAGGACGGCGCATACTGTCTCACGCCCGCCGGGCGCACCAACATACCCATTCCGAACGCTCGGGGGGCAAGGACTTTGCAGAGATTATAAACCTGAACCACACAAACCGCACATCAGGGATTCCCCGCGATTCATGTAAGAGAATTCCCGGACACGTTTAGGCCGGTAAAAAACGCGAGGACGGGCGGTTCTGACGTGGGTTACAGGGCCGTCTCGGCCCGATTCGGGCCCTCGTGATTCTGCCGGATCGCGAAGCGCCGAAGCTCCTTGGTGTTCTCCAGGCAGAGCTTCTCGATGATCCGGCTGTAATAGGTCTCGACGGTCCGCGGACTGATATTGAGCCACTTGGCGATGTCGCCGCTGGTATCCCCCTGGCCCATCCGCCATAGCACCATTCGCTCCCGTTCGCTCAGCTTGGCGTCCAGCGAGTCCGGGCAGTCATCCTCCCCCCGGACCCCTTCGATCAGGCTGTTGCGGGACCGTTCGCTCAGATATCTGCCTCCGCCTGCCACCTCTCGAATGGCCACCACCAGGTCCCGCGCGCCATCTCTCTTTGTGACATATCCCTTAGCCCCCGCCGAGAAGGCACGCCTGATGTGCACCGCGTCCTCGTGCATCGAATAGACCAGGACCGGCACCCCACGTTCGTGAATCTGCTTGATCAGGGGCATCCCGCTCTCACGTTCCAGGCTGAGATCCACCAGGACCAGGTCCGGCCGTGTCGATTCAAGCTGCTTCAGTGCTTCCGCGCTGTTCTTGGCGTCTCCGCTGACGAGGATGCGGTGGGGCTCCAGCAGCAGCGCCAGACCCTCCGACACGGCAGGATGATCGTCGACGATCAGTATTCGGTACTTCCGGGGCTCCTGGTTTGCCATAGTTGGCTCCTTCAGGCAGCGGGACTGGAACACGGGACTGTACAACAGACCACCGTTCCGCCGCCTTCTGCACCTTCGATCTTCAGTGTCCCGCCGACGGATCGCGCACGGTGAGCCATGATGCTGAAGCCCAGCCCATCAGCCGAGCCGGCTGCGTCTGGGGGGCCACAGCCATCGTCGGTGACCTCCAGCGTTATCTTGTCGCCATCGCTGGTCAGCAGCAGACCGACCTGTCTGGCTTTGGCGTGCCTGGCGCAGTTGTGCAGGGCTTCCTGGGCGATGCGATACAGTTCCATGGCTATGCGGCTGTCGACTTTCTCCAGATCCCCTCGCCAGCGAAACTCGCACGCCAGACCGAACTGCCTGTCGATGCTGCGGATCATCGACTGCAAGGCCGAAACAAGCGACTCCGGTTCGGGTCCCATCGGCCAGACGCCCTTGCTGATCATGTACGCCCCCTCGAGCATCTCCTCAATCAGCGTTCGCAGGCGTCGGGCCCTGGCGGCGGCGGGGTCTTGGTTGCTCTCCAGGAGGTCTTCCAGGGCGGTACAGTGGAGTCGGGCTGCCGCAAGCTGCTGGCAAAGGCCGTCGTGTATCTCCCGGCCCAGGAGTCGCCGTTCTTCCTCGGCAAGCCGGGAGATCCTCTCCTCCAGACGCTTGCGGTGGGCCTGTTCCTGACCGAGGGATTCCAGGGCGGTTGCACGGCGGGCGGCTTCTTCCTGTAGCTGCTCTTTGGCCCGCCGCTCATCGGCCAGCAGCCGCATGTGGTGCGTCCGGAAACGATTCAGCGCCACGACGCTTGGAATCATGGCAAGGGCGAGAGTCAGTCCCTGCAAGAGCCACGGCTTCGTGCTAACCCCCGCGTAGGCTACTCCCTCACCGCCCTCCAGCAGCCCCATCGTCGCCAGAGCCGCGAACACGCCATAGACCGCCAGACTCAGCCCGACAGAGATCCAACCGATGCGAGACCCGATCAAGACGATGATCGCCGAGGGGTAGACGGCCAGGCCCAGCCGTCCGTAACCTGCCAGTCCGCTGTTTGCCAGCGCCAAAGCGGCCGCAATATACGCCACAGCCATGAGAAGCCCGCTACGTATCCGAAAGCCCCATGAAGGACTTACAGTAATCACGACCGCGAGCAGATACGTAGCCACCACGGCCCATCGCAAACCGGAAGAAAAGCCGGATCTGGCCAGAATGTCCGGCACTACCCAAGGTACTCCGAGGACACAGACCGCTATGAGGATGGCATTCAGCGTCCGGTTTCGCCACGCCTGCCAGTCTGCATCAACGCCGCAGTCATCGTCCGACGAAGCCTCAACCATGAGAGATCCTTCTCAAAGGTCAGGCCCGTATTGTATGGCGTTACGTGGCCTGAAGGCAAACAACGCCCGCCGTAGTGGTCCGCCGGTACTCGCGCGGAGCGAGTTCGGTAGTCCCTGGCGGTCGGGCCTCAAATCCGGAAATCCGGAGCACAACACCAATTCCTCCTGACGAACCAGCGGCCGGGGCTGAAACAAGTAGTCCGCCCTCCGTATTCCCGGTGCCCGTTCTTTGTGCCCGCTGTGGCAAACGTTCCGCTTACTCCTCGATCGGCGCGGGCTCGAAGTCGCTGGGGTTGACCCAGCCGGCCCGGACCTTCTCGCCCTTGGTGTAGCGCTCGTAGAAGTTGCGGGTGCGCTCGTCGGCGTAGAGGTACTTGTCGAACACCTCGCCCTTGCCCAGGACCCGCGGGTCGGCCTGCTCGGTCAGTTCCTTGAGCAGTTGTTCGCGGAGGGCCTTCTTCCGGTCGGCGTGGGCGGCTGCGGCGGCCAGGTCGTTCATGCAGTCGGGGTCGTCCTTGATGTTGTAGAGTTCCTCGCCGCCTCGCTTGCCGAACGCCAGCTTCCAGAACTTTCGGGTCGCCTCGTCCTTGCGGGCCTGGATGCACAGGGTCTTGGTGGGCGAGCCGTCGACGTCCAGGTAGCCCGTTTCGCCGTTGCACGCGGGCCAGCGGGAGGGCTCGAAGTTGATCACGTACAGGAACCCGTCCTTGACGATCCCCCGCACGGGGTAGCCCTGGTCGGCGGGCCTGCCCACGTCGTTGCGCTCGCGGCCGATCAGGACGTGGTCTCGCTTGGGGTCGATGCGCCCGGACTTGTCCGACCGCAGCAGCGGCGCGAGGCTGCGCCCGGTCAGCGGCGCCATGCCGACCTGCTTGTCGCTCAGGCCCGCCAGGTCCAGGCAGGTGGCGGCCACGTCGGCGAAGCTGACGAAGTCGTCCACGGTGCGCTTCGTGGCGGACTGGCCGGCCTTCCACATCGCCGCAAAGGGCATGTGGTTGGAGACCTCGTAGCACTGGCCCTTGGACCGCGGGAAGGGCATGCCGTTGTCGGCGGTAACGATGACCAGCGTGTTGTCCAGCTCGCCTCGCTCCTCCAGCAGCTTGAGCATCCGGGCGAGATGCAGGTCGAAGTGTTCCAGCTCGCGGGCGTAGTCGAGCATGTCGGTGCGGACGGTCTGGTTGTCGGGCCAGTAGGCCGGCACGCGGTCGACGTCGCCGGGCTTGCGCCCGGTGTCGCGCGGGCCCGTGCCGTACTCGTAGCCGCGGTGGGGCTCGACGCTGCCGTACCAGAAGCAGAAGGGCAGGCCCTCGGGGCGGGCGTCGAGGAAGTCGGCGAAGTTGGCGGCGTAGTCGTTGGATGAGATGCCCGTGGTGGGGGCCTTGGCGGTGCGGCGGTTGTAGGCCTTGCCGGTCATCTCGCGACGCTTGCCGTCGGCGCCGACGGCCTTGCCCGGCGCCCAGCCCTTCAGCACGTGCCCCACGTGGTAGCCGTGCTCGCCCAGGGCCTCCATGAACGTCTTGAACTTCGCCGGGAAGAAGCACACGTGGTTGGCGGCCTCCTCGAGCTGCCAGGGGTTGCGCCCGGTCAGCAGGCACGATCGCGAGGGGGCGCACTTGGCCGTCGGCGTGTAGACGTTGGTGAACAACATGCCCTCGCGGGCAACGCGGTCGAAGGCTGGCGTCTTGACCCACGTGCAGCCGTAGGCCGACATGTGCGGATACGACGCGTCATCGGCGATCGCCAGCAGGATGTTCGGTCGCTTGGCCCCCGCGGGGGCCGCCCCGGCAGCCGTCAGCCACCGGCCCAGCAGCCCGCCAGCCGCCGCTGCGCCCGCAAGCCTCATGGTCTCACGTCGTGAAAACCGAGCATTCGCCATGGTCCACCGCCTTCCTGGAAACAGGTACTATCGTCCGGCAGAGGCGGACCTGTCAACCGTGTGGCATGACGACGCGGCCAAGAACAGTTGACTGGCACGCGTTCTCGCTGCACCATCACGTCCACCTAGGAGACTTGCCATGAAGCGAGTTGCCTTTCTGATCTGCCTGGCCTCGTCGGCAGCGGTCCAGGCCGACGACAAACGCCCGCCGGTCTACCAGGGCGACTACTCGGGTCTTCCCGCCAATCAGTGGAGGCTCGTGCACGTCGAGGACAACTCGGGCGGCAAGTGGGGGTCGGCTGTGGTGCACGCAGACGGGACGGATCGGCTGTACCTGTGGGGCATCGGGGGCCATACTCCTCAGAGAAACCGCTACCAGCGATATGAGCTGGAGAGCTTCCGGATGCCTGCGGGAACCTGGTTCGAAGCCCTGCCGGCCTCCAGGGCCGACGCGTGGGCGAAGGGCAAACACCCGCCGTTCACCATTCACGGGATGAGCGGCCCGGCCGTCGGCCCGGCGCTGCGGAGCGTGGGCAACCAGAGCTACAACGAGGTCCGCTTCCACGACTTCGACGGCGTGTCCCGCCCCAGCCCGGTGACGGTCTTCAACCAGGTCTGCTATGATTCGAAGCGCGGGCGGCTGGTGTTCTTTGCCGGCGGGCGGACGTTCGCTTTGGACGCGGCGACCAATGCGTGGACGGATCTGGCCCCGCCCGGCTGTCCGGTTGCCTGTCAGCAACTCGCCTGGGCCAGCCTGGCCTACGACGCGGTGAACGACGAAGTGCTGCTGTTTGGCGGGGGCGACGCTCTGAACGTCGAGGGCGGGGCGGCGACATGGCTGTACTCGTGCCAGGCCAACGCCTGGCGGCGGGCGAAGCTGGATATCGAGCCACCACTGCGCTGCACCAGCCCGATCGTCTACGACCCCGCCACGCGGACGCTTGTGATGTTCGGCGGCTACGACCAGCGCCGGGCCCTCAACGACACGTGGGTCTACCGCTGCAAGGAGCGGTGCTGGGAGCTTCGCAAGCCGAGCCCCTCGCCCCCGCCGATGTACGCGCCGGCGACGGCGGCGCTGGGCGGCGGGAAGGTCCTGGTCGTCGAGGCCGACGCCGTGACCACCAGGCGGGGCTACTCCACCACGGCCGCACCCAGGCAAACGTGGGTGTACGACGTGGCCGCGGACAAGTGGACGCCGCTGGCGGCGGAACTGAAGCTGCCCGGCTACACCTGGCTGACGGCGGCTGGAGCGGCCAGGCACAGCACGGCCTTTCTGGTGGCCTTCGGCCAGCAGCGGCGGACGTACGCGCTGCGATACGACCCAGCCGCCGAGCCGGGCACGCACAAGGGCTATGCCCCCGGAACAGTCGCGTGGAAGTATCGCGAGCAGCGCGAGTCGCTGGCGGGCGCGCCGCCCGCGGACGCCGCGGCCCACAAGAGGTTCCTGGCCGACCTGCCGGTCAACCGCTTCGTCGACGCCGCGCCGCCCGGCGAGCTGGTGAGCAAGACGTGGTCGACGGCCGTTGCGACCGGCGACGGGCGGATCGTCTATCATGGCGGGGGGCACAGCGGCTACAGCGGCAACGACTGGGCCCATTACGACATCGCGGCCAACCGCTGGATGCTCGCGAGCGACCCGTGCTTCGCGCCGTACCTGGAGTCCAGCAACGGCTCGCCCTGGGGCTACAGCTACGCTCGCCGTCCGTGGAGCCAGCACACCTACCTGTGGTACGCGTATGACCCGCTCAGCAAGCTCGTGGTGTACTGTGCCCGGCCCACCATTCACGACGGGGTCGAACTGGCCCTGGACGCCAAAGACCCCGACAAGGGCTTCGTCTACAGCGTCAAGACGCACGGCTACTGGACGTGGCTGTACGATCCCGCCGACGGGCGGATGCACGGGCCGATCTTTGGCCGACCGTTCCGCCAGGACTGGGGCCTGGCCCTGTGCATCACGCCGCGGGGCGTGTACGCGACCACCGGCGGCACGACGCCGGAGCTGTACAAGGCGACGGTGACGCGCGGGGACGACGGCACTGCCGACGTGAAGTGGGAACTGCTGGACAAGGCATTTCCGCAGGACAAGCTGCCCGGGCGCCACGACTACGAGGCCATGCCGCTGGTGTACGACTCGAAGCGCAGCCGGCTGATCCGCGTCATGGGCAGCGTGGAGAAGGACAAGCCCGCCTGGCTGAGAATGCACGCTCGCGGGCTGGGGCCGGCTGACAACTGGGAGCCGATCGAGTCGTCCGGGCCCGTTCCCCCGCCGGCCCGCGAGACGGTCTACCTGCCGCGCCAGGACGCCCTGCTGGCCCTGCGCGACCGCGACAAGGTGTACGTCTTCCATTGCGAATCCAGGCAGTGGAAGCACCTGGACGTGGACCTGCCCGAGGGATGCTACACGCACGAATGCTCGCTGGACTACGACGCCAGGCACGATCTGGCGGTGGCGCTGGTGCCGTCGCGCTTCAGCGGGCCGCTGCGGACGCTGCTGCTGCGATACGATCCGTCGGCGGCCAGGTACAAGCAGGCCGACTGACCGCCTGCGGTTCGGCGAGGGCGCCTCCAGGTTTCGCCAGGGAGGCGACACCGACGCCCACCTCCGCTTGGGAGGACCCAGGGCCGACTCGGCGACTGTCTTCTGATTTCCAGTGTCCCTTTGACCGTCTCCGCGTCTTGACTTATAAGCGACAACCAACAAGCCAAGGAGAACCAATCGTGACAGACATTCGGAAGGCCGTTCGAAATCGATATGGCGAGATCGCCGCCGGCGGGCCCTGCACCCCGGGCTGCTGCAGCACCGGAACGCCGTGCTCGACGGTCCCGCCCGAGGTTGCAGCCGCGGCCCTGGGCTACTCGCAGGCAGAGCTGTCGGGCCTTCCCGAAGGAGCCAACCTCGGCCTGGGGTGCGGCAATCCACAGGCCATCGCGGCACTGAAGCCGGGCCAGACGGTCCTGGATCTTGGCAGCGGCGGCGGGATCGACTGCTTTCTGGCCGCCCGGCAAGTCGGGCCGGTCGGACGCGTGATCGGCGTGGACATGACGGCGGAGATGATCGAACGCGCGCGGGCCGCCGGGACCCGGGCCGGTGCGTCAAATGTGGAGTTCCGCCTGGGAGAGATCGAGCATCTGCCGGTGGCGGACCAAACGGTGGACGTGGTCCTCTCGAACTGCGTGATCAACCTGTCCCCGGACAAGCCGGCAGTCTTTCGCGAGGCATTCCGAGTGCTGAAGTCCGGCGGTCGGCTGGCGATCTCGGATATCATGGCCACCGCCCCCATGCCCCCCGGCATTCGAGACAGCGTGGAACTGCACGTCAGGTGCGTGGCCGGCGCTGCGACCATCGAGGAGGTCGAGGCCATGCTGGCCGAGGCCGGGTTCACCGAAATCCGGATCACCCCGATGGCGGGCAGCGCCAAGGTGATTCGCCAATGGATGCCGGACCTGCGGCTTGACGAGTACATCGTGTCAGCCACCGTTGAGGCGATCCGCCCGTAGACAGGGCGGCTGCGCGGGGTCAACGGACAGGCTCATAGCCGATGGCCGACGAAATGGCGGTGATGCGGGAAGGACTCGTGCGCGATGAGGCCTGAGCTCGCCTGGCCGCCTCTCGCCCGGCGATCGACGCTCCGGCTTGCTGCGCCGGCCCGCGACGGTGGTACAATGCCCCTCAGCGGGTTGACCAGCAGGAAACAGCATCATGGCAGACGTTGTCGAGACTGAACGCTTGTGGATCGCGATGCACAAGCGCCTGTTGACCTACATTCACGGCCGCGTTCGCAGCGTTCACGATTCCGAGGACATCCTCCAGGAGGTCTTCGTTCGAGTTCTCGCGAACCGGGACGGCGTGCGGGACGCCGGGAGTGTCACGGCCTGGCTGTACCAGATCACCCGCAACGCGATCGCCGACTATCACCGCAGGCGGGCGGCGGCTGTGCGGGCGATGGCGAGGATCGCGACCGACGTTCCGGAAAGCACTGAGGATTCCGAGACCACTATCCAGACCCAGGCCATCGAGGAGTTCGCCCGCTGCATCGAGCCGTTCCTGCGCGGAGTGCCCGAGCCGTACAGACAGGCCATCGCGATGACCGAGCTTGGAGGCATGACGCAAAAGGCTGCCGCCAGGGAACTTGGGGTGTCGCTGTCCGGGATGAAGGCGCGCGTACAGCGCGGGCGAAGCAAGCTCAAGGACGTGATCCTCGATTGCTGCAGCTTGGAGCTCGGCCGTCGAGGGAGTCTCGTCGACTATCAGCGCCGCCACGCCGAGAAGTACTTGACCTGCGACTCCGAGGGCTCCTGCAGCGGCCGCGACGGCACGCCGGAGTGATGCGGGTGACAGCACCGGCGCCGCTCGTTCGCCTTTCGCGCCAGCAGGCCATTCCCTGCCGGGAACGCCGCAACCGGTGTTCTACCGTGACGTTCGGTCTGGTCGGGCTGCCGGCCGTCTTGTGCGGGTACGAGTAGAGTCCCGCCCGCGAGAATCGCTCAAGGCCCGGAGAGAGAGAAACCTCAGGGCTCGGCGGTTCGGCCCGCGTAGCCGGGCATGTCCGGGCCGGGGGTTCGGCGGGCCAGTTCCGCGCCGGTGCGGACGGCCCGGAGCACGATCTCGAAGTCCGCGTCGCCCGGGCCGAACGGCGAGATGGGCTTGCCGTCGGCGGTCTTGTCGATGCCTCGCCCGCCGGGGGTCTTGTCTCCTTCGCGGGCCTTGGGCTGGTGGGCGGTCAGGGCGGGGCTCAGTTCGGGACGGGTGAAGTTGATCCACGCCGTCGAGCCGTCGAACCGCTGCCAGGTCATCGCGTCCTTGCCATGGCAGCTCTCGCAGCGGCGCTTGAAGACGCCCATGAAGTCGCGGGCGAACCACTCCGCGGGCCGGCCCGTTCCCGGGTCGTCCACCAGGTCCCGCTTGCCGCCGCAGAGCACGCGGCTGTTGGCGTACGTGCCGTAATAGGGGGCGTCGGCGTCGATCCAGGTGTAGATGCGGAGACGGTCGGCGGGCGGCAGGGGCTTGCCCGCGTGGTCAGACTCGATGATCTCGGTCAGCCGGCTGGCGTGGCTGCCGGCCCAGAGCGGCTGGTTGACGGCGGTGGGCGTCTTGAGCAGCCAGAAGTAGTGGACCAGCGGTTTGCCCTTGGCGGCTTCGCCGGGCAGCATGTGCCCGGCGGCCATGTCGTGCTGGCGGTACGAGCGGCTGCGACCGAGCAGGTTGTCGTAGGACATCGAGAAGTAGCGGGTCTTGTCGCCGGAGAAGTCGTATCCGCCCTTGGGGTTCGCCCCGCTGTGGCAGCGGACGCAGTGCTTGTCCAGTACAGGCTGGACGGTCGTCGGGAAGTCGATGATGCCGTCGCCCGCCCAGTCGGGGCGGACGGGCACGGACGCCGCGCGGCGCATCGCCAGCGGCACGCCCGCGGGCGGGGGCGGGGCGGTGGTGCGAGGCTCGTGGCAGCCGACGCAGCCGAGGTATTCGCCCGGCATGAGCTGGCAGGCGGAGGTCATGCGCTGGAGTTCGCGCCCGTCGGCGTCGAGGGCCTGGAAGTAGATCTCCCGCAGGGCCGGCGCGAGGAAGTGGGCCGACCCGTCCGCCTCGACGGGCACCGTGCCCCAGCAGCGCTTGGCGTAGTAGGTGGCCCGGCTCATGAGGGGGTTCTGGTCGTAGGCGCGGTTGCCGAAGGCGACCTTCTCGTCGGTCGGGTGTTCGGTGAGGGCCTCGGTCTTTCGGACCTGCTCCATGATGCGGATGGCCTTGACGCGGCCTCGGGCGATCGTGGGCTCCAGGCCTCGGTAGACGTCGACCAGGGCAAGCGTGCCCATGGGCTGGCGGTCGCGCGGGTGGTGCTCGGGCAGATCACGTGGCACGGGCATCCTGCCCGTGTGTACCACGGCCGTCCCGGCCGTGGATTCTGCGCCTGTCCGGCCCGAAAGTGTAGCCTCCGCCTCCACGGGCGAGACGCCCGTGGGACGCACGGCCGGGACGGCCGTGCCACGTAGCGGGATCGGACAGAAGCAGTGCAGTTCCGGATGCTCGTAGACGGTGCGTTTGCGGTCCTGCCAGTCGTGCAGGACGATACGGTACTTCTGCCTGCCGCCCCCGCCGTAGGCACAGAGGAAGCGCCGGCCGTCCAGCGGGAACGGATCGCGGTAGGCCCAGGCGTGCGGGTGGTCATGGATGTCCGGGAACTCGCGGGTGATCCAGTCGTAGCCCACGCCGCGCGGGGCCTCCGGTCCGGCCGTCACGTCGATCCACCCGATCGCGCCGTTTCCGTAGCCGTGGTGCGAAGCGAAGGTCGCCAGCACGCGGTGACTCAGGCCGGGGATGGGGCGGGCCTGCCAGAACGTGCCGACCTCGCGGACGGTGTTGCCAAAGAACAACTGATAACCCGTGCCGTCGGGGTTCTGCGTCCAGAGGCTCTGGCGATAGGTCAGGTCGCGGTCGACGTACTCCCATCGCATGAACAGCACTCGTCCGTCGCCCAGCAGTTGCGGCGTGGTGTCGGTGAGGGTGTTCATGCTCAGGCAGCGCGGCCGGCTTCCCATGGGCGAGACGCGGTGCAGGTTGCCGGCCGGGCCCGGCTGGCAGACCGTGCTGCCGAAACGCCGCGTGGAGACGAACACCAGGTCGCCGTCGGGCAACTCGCAGGGCGAGACGTCGTAGTACGGCCCGTCGGTGATCTGGCGCAGTCCGCTGCCGTCGACGCCGATGCGCCACAGGTGCCAGCGGTGCTGACCGGCGGGGGCGTACGAGAAGTACACCGTCCGGGCGTCCAGCGAGAGGTTGAGGTCGTAGATGCAGCCTTCGGGGTCGCGGAAGACCGTCCGGGGCGGCTGGGTTGGCCGGGACGGATCGATCACCAGGATAGCGCAGCCGGGCCTGGTGGGCCGGGCGGCCCAGTGGTCGCAGCCGACCGCCGGAGGGGCCGACAGCATGTGCCGGGCCAGGAACACGACGGGCGGGAGACGCTCCAGCAAGAGCGTGTCGGGCCAGTCGGTCGGGCCGGTGCCGAAAGGGATCGGCCGGGGCTTGTCGCCGGTCTTGACGTACAGGTTGCGGTATTGGCCCGCGCGCGCCCAGGGTCGCAGGCCCACCTTGCCGCCCGCCAGCGGGTGCCGGGTGTCCTCGTAGAGCAGGACGCTCTTGCCGTCGACGACCGCCTCGATGGTCCGCCCGGCCAGGCGGACGACGAGGGATACCCACCGTCCGACCGGGACGGTGCAGGGCACGTCGCGGATCAACTCGAAGTTGTCGCGGTGGCGGCCCAGGCGGAGGACCCCGGCCGCGGCGTCGAGAGCGACCTCGTAGCCGTGCCACGCGTCGGCCCCGACCGCCGGGCGACTTACGCGGACGATCAGGGCCAGGTTGCCGGCCGTCCGGTCGGAAAAGAAGATCTCAACTCCCGCCTCGCCGTCGGCCAGGTCGATCGGGTCATACAGGAGCTTGGGCCCTTGTTGTCCGGCGGCGTGGAGGACATCGCCGCGGACTTCCCACGAACCGCCATACCCGGTAAACCGCGGGCCAGGCGGTTGCGGGGGCAGGTCAGGGGAGGCGGCGGACGGGGCGGGCGGCTCCGCGGCGAGCGCCGGCGCCGGCAAGGCGGCTCCCGCCGTGACCGCCAGCAAGGCCGCCCAGGCCGCACCGCGCGGGCACGCGCGACACTCTGCCACCCAATGTCTCATCGTGGGCCAGGTCCTTCCGGTCAGTCTGGTCGGCCGGTTCAACGGGGTCCGGCCCGACGGGTCCGGGCTTCTGCGATCGCGATCCATCGCAGGCCGTATCCTCGTCGCAGGCCGCGCTTGCCCGCGCCGATTCTACAGGATCAACCCCGACCCACGCACGCGGATTGCACGGGGGCGATTCGCCTCCGTGGGGGACTATTGCCTGGGGCCAGCCTGGCGGCTATCATCGCTCTCGACCGTCGAACGATCCTTCATCTTTGCGGAAAGGGCCCGACCATGTCCGACTCCACCGAACGCGGATGCTCCGATACCGGTTCCTGCGGGTGCTCGCCCGCCAGCCGCCGGGAGTTCCTCAAGCTGGCCTTCTCCGCCGCCGCGGCCGGGACGGCCGGACACGCCTGGCCCGCCTTCGCGGGGCCCTTTGAGCCCGCCGACACCGCCGACCATTACGTCCCGGCGGACAAGAAGCTCAAGGACGTGTGGGTGCGGGTCCTGTTCGAACGAGGGCGGCGACAGGTCTACGCGGGCGAAGACCTCCGCATGATCGGCATGCCCGTGGGCGGGATCACCACCGGACAGGTCTACCTCTCGGGCGACGGGCGGCTGCTGCACTGGGACATCTTCAACCAGACGCCCTTCAGCGGCTACGGGGCGAAGAACTACTTCGCCGATCCGCCCGGCTCGCCGCTGGAGCAGGCCTTCACGCTGTCGACCACCGACGACCAGGGCCGCCAGGCCAGCCGCACGCTGGACGTCAAGGGCTTTCCCGGCGTGGCGTTCTGCGGCGAATACCCGATGGCCTGGGTGGACTTCGAGGACAAGACGTTCGGCGTCTCGGCCCGCCTGGAGGCGTTCAGCCCGTTCTGTCCGCTGAAGGAAGAGGACTCCGCCCTGCCCGTGGTGGTGATGCGCTACACGCTGACCAACCGTACCGACAAGCCTCTGCGTGCGACGGTGCTGGGCGTGTTGGAGAACGCCGTCGGCTGCCTGGACCGCGACGTGCACGAGGGCTTCCGCGGCAACGCCGTCGTTCGCGACGCCGGCTGGGTGATGGTGCAGGGCGCAGCCCGCCAGGGCCCCTCGCGCGGGAGCAATCGCCCGCCGGTGGTCATCGAGGACTTCGAGGGCAAGGACTACGGCAAGTGGACCGTCGAGGGCGAGGCGTTCGGGAAGGCCCCGGCCAAGGGCACGATCAAGCAGCAGCAGAAGGTCAGCGGGTTCGGCGGGCGCGGACTGGTCAACACCTACTTCAACGGCAGCGACCAGACGCAGGGCAAGCTGACCAGCCCGCCTTTCACCGTGCAGCGCGACTTCATCTGCTTCCTCATCGGCGGGGGCCACTTCGCCGGCAAGACGTGCATCAACCTGCTGGTCGACGGCAAGGCCGTGCGGACGATGGCCGGGCAGGACAACGAGAAGCTCGAATGGCGCCACTGGGACGTCAAGGAGTTCCGCGACAAGGAGGCCCGCATCGAGATCGTCGACGCCGAGAGCGGACCGTGGGGCCACATCAACATCGACCAGATCGAGCAGCGCGACCTGCCGCCCAGCAAGATGAACATGCCGTTCGACCAGCGCCCGGACGTGGGCACCATGGGCATTGCACTGCTGGACGCTCCGGCCGCGCTGGCGCATCCCGCCTGGCCGCCGGTCGGCACGTCAACCGAGCCGCCCGGCTCCAGCGAGGTTCCGCTCAAGGCGAAGCTGACCGGCGCGCTGGCCGGCACGGTCGAGCTGAAGGCGGGCGAGAGCAAACCGCTCACCTTCGCCATCGTCTGGCACTTCCCCAACCGCCCGAAGAACGGCAACCGCTACACCGCGCCGTTCAAGAACGCCGCCGACGTGGTGCGCCACCTGGCGGCCAACTTCGAGCGGCTTTGCGGGCAGACGAGACTGTGGCACCGCACGTGGTATGAAGACTCGACCCTGCCCAGGTGGCTGCTGGACCGGCTGTTCTCGACCGTCAGCACGTTGGCCACCGGCACCTGCCAGTGGTGGGCTAACGGGCGGTTCTGGGCCTGGGAGGGCGTCGGCTGCTGCCATGGCACCTGCGCCCACGTGTGGAACTACGAGCACGCGATGGCCCGCCTGTTCCCCGCGCTGGAGCGGTCCTGCCGCACCATGCAGGACCTCGAGCCGACGGCCGGGTTCATCGAGAAGACCGGCGAGGTCCGCTTCCGCGGCGAGGGCTGGGGCCAATGGGCCGGCGACAGCCAGGGCGGCACGGCCTTGAAGTGCCTCCGCGAGCACCAGACGTCGGCCGACGGGGAGTTCCTCAAGCAGTACTGGCCGCGGATCAAGAAGACCATCCAGTTCCTGATCGACCAGGACGCCGACGGCGACGGTCTGATCGAGGGCAGGCAGCACAACACGTACGACATCGACTTCTACGGGCCCAACACGATGGTCGGCTCGCTGTACCTGGGCGCCCTGCGGGCGGGCGAGGAGATGGCCCGCGAGATGGGCGACAACGACTTCGCCGCCACCTGCCGTCGCATCTTCGAGGCGGGCGTCAAGAGCACCGACCGGCGCCTCTGGAACGGCGAGTACTTCATCCAGGAGGTGGACCTGACCAAGCACCCCAAGCACCAGTACGGAGACGGCTGCCTGAGCGACCAGCTCTTCGGCGAGGGGTGGGCACGCCAGGTGGGCCTGGGCCGACTCTACCCCAGCGACAAGACCCGCTCCGCTCTCAAGGCGATCTGGGCGTACAACTGGGCCCCGGACGTCGGCCCGCAGAACGAAAAGCACCCGCCCCAGCGGTGGTTCGCCCGCCCGGGCGAGGCCGGCCTGTTCACCTGCACCTGGCCCAAGGGCAAGCACCTGGGCAAGGACTCGGTGCTCTACCGCGACGAAATCTGGACGGGCATCGAGTACCAGGTGGCCGGGAACATGGTCTGGGAAGACATGACAACCGAAGCGCTCGCCATCTGCCGCGGCGTTCATGATCGCTATCATCCGGCCCGCCACAACCCGTGGAACGAGATCGAGTGCGGCGACCACTACGCCCGCGGGATGGCCAGCTACGGCGTGTTCCTGGCGCTGTGTGGCTTCGAGCTGCACGGACCGAAACGACACATCGGCTTCGCGCCGCGCCTGACACCCCAGAACTTCAAAGCCGCCTTCACCGGCCCGGCCGGGTGGGGCACCTTCAGCCAGACGATCGAGGGCGGCAAGCAGTCCGCCTGCATCGCCGTCCGCTGGGGCAATCTGGCGCTCAAGACGATCGCCCTGGGCCTGCCGCCTGCCAAGGACGGCGCCGCACCCGCCCAGCCGACCAAGCTCGCCGTCAGCCTGGGCGACAAGGACATCCCAGCCGAGTTGAAGATCGCCGATGGCCAGGCCGCCATCACGCTGGCGCAGGAGACGACCATCCCGGCCGGGCAAGAGCTGAAGATCGTGCTGGCGTGACGCTCGATATTTCTGACGCCTCGCACGGACACATGCAGTACAATAACCCTTGCGTCGTTGCTGCCGCGGCCTTGGCGGGTGTGGCGGCGCCGGGCCCGACGTTCCCAAGGGACGGTTGGGCCAACGCCTTCCGGGCGTATGGAACCCGGTGACGGGCCGGGACCTGGAACCCTGCTTTACCCCGCGGGCCGCCGCGGCTGAGACGACGTTCGGAGCCGAAGATGTCCAACTCCGTTCCGCCGACCGACCCGTCGGCTGACGTGACGCAGCGCGCCGAGTCCGCACCCCCAGCCCCGCAGAGTGGCCCTCAGTCCGCGCCACCTCCAGTCGAGCCGACGCCTCCCCAGGCCGCGCCGAACCAGGCGGACCGGGCGGAAGAGGTGTCCGCGGCGAGCGAGCCGGCCCCGGGCGCCGGCGACGTGGAAGACGTCCGTCCCGTGCCCCTCAGCTCGGTCGGGCTGCCCGAGAGCGACTTCGGCGACGAGAGCGGCAAGATGCTCGTCATCGACGCGCCGTCGGCGCCGTCGGCGGGCGAGGTCGAGCCGCCCGCGGACATGACCGTCGTCGTGCGGGCCGAAGACGATCCGCCCGCGACGATCGTGATCGACTCGGTGGAGGCGGAAGCGGATGTCTCCTCGCAGGCCTCCGCGACGCCGGCGTCCGCCGAGCAGGACCAGCCCCCCTCGCCGGCCGAGCCCGCGCAGGCGGCGGCTGACCAGTCCGCCGCCGCCGCGGCGCCCGGAGGCGAACAGCCCGCCGAAACCGCTCCCGCCAACACCGCCGTCGTCCGTTACGGGCTGATGCGTCACCTGGGCTCGTTTCGCCACAACCTGGACCGTCCCCCGTCGCTGGGGACCAAGGTGGTCATCCGCACCGAACGCGGGGTCGAGCTGGGCACGGTGGTCATCCCCATCGTGGACGCGCCCGCCTGTAGCGAGGGGTGCGGTGGATGCGCGGGGGTTTCCATCTCCAACGCCGACCTGGCCCAGTTCATCAAGGCCAACGGCCCGGAGTATCCCTTCCGGCGGGACGGCAAGATCCTGCGCCTGGCCAACGCCCAGGACGTGATCGACCAGCGACACCTGGACGGCTCCGCCGGCGAGGAAGCCTCGTTCTGCCGCCAGCAGATCAAGGAAATGGGGCTGAACATGCGTCTGGTGACCGTCGAGCACCTGCTGGGCGGCGAGCGGATCATTTTCTACTTCTCGTCCGAGCAGCGCGTGGATTTCCGCGAGCTGGTTCGCCACCTGGCCCAGCAGTACCGTACGCGGATCGAGATGCGCCAGGTGGGGGCCCGCGACGAGGCCCGCCTGGTCGGCGACTACGAGCGATGCGGGCAGCGCTGCTGCTGCCAGGAGTTCCTCAAGGACCTTCGCCCGGTCTCCATGCGGATGGCCAAGACGCAGAAGGCCACCCTGGATCCCGCCAAGATCTCCGGGCGCTGCGGGCGGCTGATGTGCTGCCTGCGATATGAGGACGCCGTCTACGAGGACCTTCGCAAGAAGCTGCCTCGGCGCAGCGTGTGGGTGCGGACGGCCGACGTGGTCGGAAAGGTCATCGACACGCAGATCCTCACGCAGTTGGTCCGCCTGCTGAAGATCGACAACACGCAGGTGGTGGTGGCCAACGAGGAGATCGTGGAGCGGAACGTCGAGCCGCCTCCTCCGCCCAAGGAGCGGGAATACGAGCGCAAGCCGCTCCGCGACCGCTCGCAGATGCGTCCGCTTCGCGACGAGGCGGTGGGCGAGCCCAAGGGCGAGCCGGTCCAGGCGGCGGCGGAGACGGAAAGCAAGGCGGACTGGTCGGCCGGCGAAAGCGAGCCGGCGGGCGAAGTCGTCGCAGCCGAAGAGTCCGGCATGTCGGACCCGGCGGTCCCTCGCCCCCAAGGCGTCCCGTCCGACGTGGAGTCGCAGGGCCAGTCCAGGTCGTCGAAGCGCCGTCGGCGCGGACGACGAGGGCGGTCCGGCGGGGGCGGACAGCGCCCGCAAGGCGGTCAGCCGCCGTCCGGGGGACAGGCCTCCGCTCTGGGCGACCAGGCCCGTCAACAGGGCCAACGCCCCCCGCAGCAGGGTGGCCAGGCACAGGGCCAGCGCCCGCCCGGGCAGGGCGGCGAGAGTCGCAAGAGCCGGCGTCGGCGGAAGCGCAGACCCGGCGGCGGAGGAGACGCCCCCAGGCCCAACCAGGGCGGATCCCCCGGCGGAGGACCGCCCGCTCCGCAGGGCGGGTGAGCGGCCCGGCCGGGCCGCCTGTAGAGACGCTGTCAGCGGACCGGGCAAATAGACGCCGGCAACAGCCTGCCGGCCGCTCGGGCTGTCACTTGAGGAAGTCCGGAATCAGGGACGGCTTGGAGTCTTTCTTCTGGTCCTTCTTGTCGTCCTTGGCGTCGGCGTCCTTCTTGTCCTTCTTGGGTCCCAGCAAGTCGCCCAAGCCGCCGCTTCCGGTCCCGGGCAGGGGCACGGGCACGGGCAGTGGCAGCTTGTCCACGCCGGGCAGCTTGTCGCCGATCACCTTCTCCAGCCGCTGGTCGATCTGGCGCGTCAACTCCGCCTTGGCCGCCCCGGCCAGCGAGCCCTTGAGGGCCTCCAGCGTCTGCTTCTGATCCACGATCAGCCGCGGACGGTCCACCGGGCCGCGCAGGCCGCCCACAAGCGTGAAGGTGCTCAGGCCCTGGAAGATCTGGCCGGACGTCTGCGGGGGCAGGCCCAGCACGGACTTGCCTTTCGGGTCGGCCTTGATGTCTTTGACCTGAATGACCAGAGGCAGGTCGATCTCCTCGCCGACGATCTGCCCGGCCGCCTTGAACTGCACCGTTCCCTGCGAGACCTGGACGGGCACCTTGTCGCTCAGGGCGGGCATCGGCAGGTCCTTCATCTCCACGTCGATCTTGTGGGCCGGCGCGGGCTTGCCGAAACCGCATTCGACGAACACGCGCCGCTGGAGGGCGAACTGCTGCTGCTCGCCCTGCCCGCTGAGGTCGCCGAAGCGGATGACCATCGCTTCCGGGCACAGCTCGGGCTCGCTGGAGAGGTTGAGCACCTCCAGGCGATAAGTCTTGGGGTCGCCGGCCAGGCGGATGTTCTGGATGTTCAGGCGGCGGATCAGGAGCTTCGGGCGCCGGGGCAGGACGTCGGCGGCCGACAAGGCGAAGTACCCGCGGGCGCGGGCATCGCGCCGTGCGGCCTCGGCCCGCTTGTCCGCCTCTGCCTGGGACCGCTCCTGGCGCTTGGCGAGATAGTCGCGAAGCTTCTTGAGCCGCGCCAGGGTCTTCTTGATGTTCTCCTTGTCGGAGAAGTACTCGGTGAAGACGCGGCCCATCTTCTCGGCCTGGTCTTCGGAGGTCTCCTCGGGCTCGGGCGGCGGCGGGTCCAGGACCTCGCCCGGCGAGGAGCGGGCCACGCCCGTCTCCAGCAGTGTGAGTGTCATCTCATCCACGACTATCTGCTTGGCCAGCAGGCGGGTGACGCTGAGGTCGGCCGACAGCGTCGCGACCTGGGCGAGGTTGTGGGTCGGCTTGGAGCGGTCGGTGACCTGGAGTCCGCTGAGTCCGAACTGTCCGCCGGCCAGCGAAAGCTCGGCGCTGGCGATGTCCACCTCGGCGCCGTTGGCCTGGGTGAGCTGGCGGGCGATGGCGTTGGCCAGCATTGAGCCCGACAGCAGCATGGGCCCGCCCACCAACACCACCACCAGCACGCCGCAGACGATCAGCCCGCTCTTGCGCAGCAGGGGCTGACGGGCGGTCAGGGTCTCGGCGACGGTCTTCTTGCTGCCGCCGATCAGCAGCCAGACGAAGAACCGCACGAACTTCTTCGACAGCAGCTTCTGGGCCTTGTCCCCCGCGACCATGGCGGCAATGGCCTTGCGGATGGCCTGCAGCAGCCGGGCCATCACGATGCCCAATACCGCACCGATAGGCAACCCAACGACGATCCCGCCCGCCACGCAGTAGTAGTGCAGGTCCATCAGGGCCAGCACCGGTGTGTCGCCGGCGGTTGTGAACAGGCCCTCCAGGCCCATGGAGTGGATGACGAAATAGCCGATCTCGAAAGTGACCGGCGCCAGGGCGAAGGCTGTCAGCCGCCCCAGGATCATGCACAGGATGGCCATGCCGATGTTGGTGTTCAGCACGATCAGCGCGAGCAGGCCGAGCACCCAGGTGAGGTTGAACGACGGGTTCATGCCCAGCAGGAACCCGATCAGGCAGGAAAGAAACGTCGGCAGCGGGCCCGGTCCGCCGCGAATGAACTTGGCCATCTGCTTGAGCCACTTGCGCAAGAACATGTATTTCTCCTAACTTGGCCCGGCCCAAACAGGCCGATCACCTCGCCGAGCCAGCTACTTTATACCACAGCGCAGGGAAGGTAGAATAGTCCACGGTCGGGAAGACGCCCGAAAAAGAGGAGAACAGACATGAAGAAGTTCTGGGTCGTCCGGGTCTCGCGGTTGCTGTTGGGAGCGGTCTGCCTGGGCGCGCTGGGCGGCTGTGCGATCGTGGAGGGCGTGCTGAGCGGGCAGAAGCCCACCGCGCGGATCACCGGCACCCACTTCCGGGACCTGTCGCTGAAGTCGGTGGACCTGGTCTTCGACGTGGAGATCGGCAATCCCTACAAGGCTGCCCTGCCCCTGGCGGACGTGGACTACTCGCTGGCCAGCGGGGGCAGCCGGTTCCTCTCGGGCCAGACCGCCCTGGAGGGATCGATCCCGGCCCAGGGCTCGCGGACCGTGCCTCTGCCCGTGAAGGTGGAGTTCGCGGGGCTGCTGAAGGTCCTGCAGACCGTCCGCCCCGGCGCGGTCGTGCCGTACCAGGTGGAGATGGGCCTGGCCGTGGACGCCCCGGTCATCGGGCGCACCCGCCTGCCGCTGCGGAGCGAGGGCAAACTGCCCATTCCAACCGTGCCCAAGGTCGAGTTGACACAGATCCGCTGGGGCAAGATCGGCCTGGACCAGATCCGCGGCACGGTCTGCCTGAAGGTGACCAGCGGCTGCCAGTACGCGGTGGATCTGACCGGCTTGAAGGCGTCGCTGTCTCTGGGAGACGTGCGGGTGGCCGACCTGTTGACGTCCGCACCGGCGGCGATGAAGGACGCGAACTCCCCCGCGGAGTTGGAGATCCCGATCTCGTTCTCGCCGGCGTCGGCGGGGCTGGGCCTGGTGCGGATGATCAGCGGCTCGGGCAGCGGCTACCGTCTGAACGGCGGGCTCGACGTCAAGACGCCCTTCGGGCCGATGAACATGCCCCTGAACTCCGAGGGCAAGACGACGTTCCGCAAGTGACGGCGTGCGTTACCTGGCCCGCACGATAGCCGCCGCCCAGTGCCCCTTGGCGGGGGCGGCGACGATAACGGCCTTGCCCCCGTTCAAAGTCTCGCTCTTGCCCCAGTCGCCGCTGGCGATGTCGATCCAGCGCAGATCGTACCTGCCCGGCGCCTTGGACAGGTCCAGGCGGACCGACCCGCCGTCGGTGAAGTAGAGGGCGTATGCCTGACCCGGCCGGGCAGCCAGGTAGGCCTCGTTGTCCTTGCGGTCCTTGAGCAGCTCGTTGGCCGGCTCGAGTTCCCAGAGCTTGACAAGCGTCTCGAGTTTGCGGACCGCCTTCAGCGACCCGACCGCGGGGGCCGACAACCCGAGTCCGGAGTCCGGCCGATGGAAGCGTGCGGAGGCCGCCCCGCCGATGACGTGTCGCCAGAACCGCTCCAGGCCGTCGCGGTTGTTGCCGAACCTGCCCCCGTCGGCCCCGTAGGTCTTGACGGTGTTCAGCGGGCGGGGCTTCCTGGCGATGTGCGAACGGACCCACTGGAAGTTGTCCCAGTGCTCCTGGCCCTTCTTCTGGTTGTTCTGCGAGACGTCGCAGAAGTCGTACCGCTCAGGGTGATCGAAGGTCCGCCGGTGCTGCTCGCTCTTGAGGTCCCACGCGTCCCACATCTCGGTCAGGCACACCTGCACGCCCGCCTCGGCTGCGCGCTTGCGGATGTGGGCGGCCCAGAACGCGCCCCACGCCTCTTCGCCGCTGGTCTCATTGTCCATGCAGTAGAGCACGTGGCCGTGGCGGAGCGTATACGAGAGCATCTTGTCCACGAATCGCTGCTGGTATCGGAAGACGACGGCGTTGTTCTTCTGGGCGGGCGTGGCGAAGAAGAACGGCTGCTTGTTTCGGCCCGGGTGGTCCGGGTAGTCCAAGGCCAGGCCCGACTGGGCGGGCGTGTAATTGACGTTGTTCTTGGGGTTGTACGGGTGGGGAGGCCAGTTCTTCGTCGAATAGTCGAAACGATCCCACACCTCGATCTGGACGATTGTTTCCCGCTCGGCTGTCCACTTCAGCATGTTCTCGAACCGCTGCCAGTACTCGTCGTTCCACTTCTCCAGATCGTACTTGCCGTCCTGGCGGCGGGCGAAGGGATACAGCTCGAATCCCTTGTCCGGGCGGTCGCTCATGGTGTTGCGGATGTAGTTGCCGCCCGCGGCCCGCAACTCATCCAGGTGCTGTTTGAGGTCGGGAAGTTGGAAGAGGTTGTCGTCCTTGGTGCCTCCGATCAGCAGCACGGGCTTGCCCTTGTACTGCCAGTAGCGGGGGTTGTCTTTCCACGGCTGAATGCGGTCGGCGCCGGAGTCGGCTTGGATGATCGAGAAGGCTGAGAGTATAGCCAGTCCAACTAGCCGCGGGTTGACCATGACAATCTCCCTGGAAGGTCTGCACAGGGGACAGCGGACGTCCCTTCAGGCAGATCATACAACCAACACCAACAGCCAACAACGAACAACCAGCAACAGCCCCTTTTGGTACAATCGCTCCCCATGGCGTTGGACTTTGACATCGTGGTGATCGGCGGGGGGCACGCGGGCGCGGAGGCGGCGTGGGCGGCCTCGGGGTTGTCCTGCGCGACGGCCCTGGTCACGCTCGACGCGTCGGTGATCGCCCGGATGTCGTGCAACCCGGCCATCGGCGGCGTGGGCAAGGGCCAGATCGTCCGGGAGATCGACGCCATGGGCGGACTGATGGGCCTGGCCGCCGACGCGACAGGCATCCAGTTCCGCATGCTCAACCGCTCCAAGGGCGCGGCTGTGTGGGGTCCGCGTTGCCAGAGCGACCGCCACGCCTACGCCGCCTGGGTGCAGCGGGCGCTGGGCGAACGCAAGAACCTGACGATCCTCGAGGGCGAAGCCACCGACGTGATCGTTGAGGACGGGCACGTGGCGGGGGTGAGGATCCGCCCGAACTCGCACGCGAACAGGGTTACTGGGCAGCACCCCCAAGCGAACAGCGCGCTTGAGGGTGGCACCGATGGGGAGTCGATCGACCTGCGCTGCCGCGCCGTGATCGTGACGGCTGGCACGTTCCTCAACGGCGTGATGCACCTGGGCGAGCGGACGTGGGCTGGCGGGCGGTATGACGAGCCGGCGGCCACCGGCTTGACGGCGTCGCTGGCGTCGCTGGGCCTGGAGTTCGGGCGGCTGAAGACCGGCACGTGCGCCCGCCTGGACGCCGCGACCATCGACTACGACAAGTGCACCCGCCAGGACGGCGATGCCGAGCCGGAAGCGTTCTCGTTCATGACCGCCCGTCTGAGCGTCGAGCAGATCCCGTGCTGGATCACCTGGACCAATCGCGACGTCCACGACGCGATCCGCGCCAACTTCCACCGCGCGCCCATGTACACGGGACAGATCCAGTCGACCGGGCCGCGATACTGCCCGTCGATCGAGACCAAGATCGACCGCTTCGCCGACAAGGACCGCCACCAGATCTTCCTGGAGCGCGAAGGGCGAACCACCGACTGGGTCTACTGCAACGGCATCAGCACCTCGTTGCCGCCGGACGTGCAGGACTTCATGATCCATCACATCGCCGGCCTGGAGCGGGCCAGGATCATCCGTTACGGCTACGCAATCGAGTATGACTACTTTCCGCCCACGCAGCTTGCCGCCGCGCTGGAGGTCAAGGGCGTCGGAGGCTTGTACCTCGCCGGGCAGGTCAACGGCACGACCGGCTACGAGGAGGCGGCCGCCCAGGGTCTGCTGGCCGGGCTGAACGCGGCGCTGGCTTTGCGCGGCGACCGCCCGCTCGTCCTGCGACGCGACCAGGCGTACATCGGCGTGATGATCGACGACCTGGTCACCAAGGGCGTCAGCGAGCCCTACCGCATGTTCACCAGCCGGGCGGAGCATCGCCTGAGTCTGCGGGCCGACAACGCCGACCGCCGCCTTACGCCCGTCGGACGAAGCGTTGGACTGGTGGACGACGCCCGCTGGGCCCGCCACCAGGCCGCTCTAGAGGCGGTCATGGCGGCCGACACGTTGCTGCGAAATACCCGGGTCGCAGGCAAGAGCCTGTGGGAAACCCTTCGCCGTCCGGACGCGGACCTCGCGGGCGTGCTGGCCCTGGCCGGGCCGGACGTTCGGGCACGATTCGTGCAACTGCTTTCCGAACAGCCAGATGCGGTCAACTCTCTTGTCATCGATGGACGCTACGAAGGCTACCGAGAAAAGGAGGCCTCCGCCCTGCGTCACATGCAGGACCTGGACCGGAAGCTCCTGCCTGTCGACATAAACTACAATGCCATAAGCCACTTGCGCCACGAGGCCCGGGAGAAGCTCTCTGCCTGCCGCCCGCACTCGCTGGGTCAGGCCCTGCGAATCAGCGGGATCACCCCGGCCGACGTGACCGTTCTGGCGGTCCACCTGATGGGGCGAAATGTTAAAATGGATAATCTGTAAAGGCTTGATAATCTAAAGTTGGCCTCTGCGGGTGTGTTTTTTTGGCGAAATCAGTGAACTCGGGTGCAAGCAGAACGTAACGTATTGTTTATTGGTCTTTTACGGAAACAATGGGATTTCGCCTCCCACTCAAGGATTCGATGCTTTCGGTCGAAAATTCCTATGGCAAGGAAGCGATGAGTAGGCCCGGCCAGAACGGAAAGAATCGGCAGGCCGGCCTGGAAGTCAGGAATGACTTGGCCCTAAAGCTGGCACCGCGGGCGACGATCACGGAAGCGTCGCCCGCAGCAGGCCAAGCCATGCTCCGCACAGGGTGCCTGGTGCGGGCAAAGAGGTTAGCGATATGAACGTCAATGGAATCCAACCTCCCTTCGGTCCGCAGCCGGTTGAACCGACCGGCCCGGTCAACGCGGGGCGGAATATCCAAGAGCTGCAGAACTCCGCCGACGTGGTGGAGATCTCGACCGCGGCCCAGCTTGCTGCCAAGATCGCCGAGCTGCCCGACGTCCGAATGGACCTCATCGAACGGGTCAAGGCGGAGATCGCCGCGGGCACCTACGAGACACCGGAAAGGTTAGAGATCACCGTCAGTCGTCTCATGGAAGAGCTTTTCGGCTAAGGGTGCGACAATGAAGCCGGCCAACCGGCCGGACGGTAAAAGAGCAGGCACGGACGGACCCGTGCCTGTTTTCTTTTCTTCGGTGGGCGGGGCTCGGTCGCTGGCGCGTCAGCGTTGCGTACCCGGGGCCGAGGGCGGCTCTTGAGGGGCGAGGCCCGTCGCCGGGGCGGCAGGTCTTGGCCGGTCCTGACCCGCGTAATAGGCCAGCACGTCCTGGCGTCCGATCACGCCCACGAGTTTCATCTCGCGATCGACCACGGGTATGCAGCGGAGCCCCGTAGACTGGAGCAGGCGGACTACCTTGGCGACGAGGACGTCCTCTCGCACGCTGACCACCTGGCGGGTGAAGACGTCGCGCACTCGCTTGGCCAGTTTGCTCGGCAGCAGCAGGTCGCTGGTGGAGAGGATGCCCACCAGGCGCCTCTCGCCGTCCACCACCGGCAGCGTCCCGACGTGCCGCGTGACGAACGTCTCCAGTGCCTGGCGGCAGGGCTGGTCCGGGTGGATCGTCACCGCACGCGCGTTCATGATGTCGGCTGCGCACACGCTCATGGCCCGGCGGTGCGCGCGCAGATCGAGCACCATGTCTTCCGGGTCCCCCTCGCTGGCGTCCTCGAAGCCGCACTTGCGATAGACGTGCCTGGCCCTGGCGTTGGCGACCTCGATGGAGACCAGGACCTTCTCGAAGCCCAGTTCGTAGGCGAGTTGCATCCCGCACCGCGCCAGTTCGCTGCCGATGCCGCAGTCCTGCACTGACGCCGCGACCACATCCAGCATCTCGCAGGTCTGACCTTCCATCGGGAACAGGGCCTCGTGCGCCACCACGCCCTTGTCGAACGACAGGGCCACCAGGTTGATCGCCCGGCCGATCATCGATTCCACCCACTTCGTGCACGCCTGGTCGTCGGCCGGCGGCAGGCCCGAGAACGAGGGCCTCGGCTGGAACGCCAGGTACATCTCGATCAGGCGATGGCGGCGCGGCTCGTCGAGCAGGGTGACGACGATCGGCTCGCCCTTCTTGCTGATGAAGGCGTGGGGGAAACGATAGATCGTGCTGTCGCTGACGGGGCGGATGCTCACGGTCGTCCTCCCGCTCGGTTTCGTCGGTGCGTGTGAGAGATTATACGACCAAGCCGGCGCCGAATCTCGCGCTAAAGCCCCCAGGCATTGCGGCGATCGTCCGCGCGCGGGCATCGAGCGGGATACCCTCCGCCCTCACCGGCTGCGGACAGGCGCCCGCGTCACTGGAGCTTCAGGACCTTCCGCAGATGCGGCTCCAGGCCGTTGGCATTGAAGAAGAAGCCCAGCGAGTTGGGGTGGATGCCGTCGACCAGCCCGCAGGCCTGGTCCTTGTTGAGCATCTCCAGCCCGTCGACGAAGTGGATGTTGGCGTCGCCCGCCTTGCGCCGGGCCGCCACGAGTTCGCGCGTGGCGGCCCGCTTGTCGGCCATCATCGCGGCCATCGGCGGCGAGACGCCTTCGGCTGGAAAGTAGAACGGGCTGACCGCCAGGATCGGCAGGGTCGGGAACTTGGCCCGCAGGATGTCGACGAACGCGGGCAGCCGTTGGCGGTACAAGGCGGCATTGGGGTTGCCCCAGAAGTCCAACACGATGCACGACGCGTCGATCTGGCAGATCGCCTTGGCCAGTTCCGGCTCGCCCAGCCCGTTGCCCGAGAAGCCCAGGTTTACGAAGTCCGCGTCCAGCCGCCGGCCCAGGATCGCCTGCGCGCTCAGGCCCGGGTTGGCTGCACAGCCGCCCTGCGTGATGCTCGACCCGTAGTACACGATGGGCTTGGCCACGCGGTAGGGGCGGGGCGGCTCGACCTTCGCGCCGGCGTCCAGCGTGATCGACTCGAGCGACAGCGGCTTGTACAGCGGCAGGTAGATCGTGATGTCGCGCATCGCCTTGTCGCTCCCAGCCGTCCACGTCCGGGCGATCTTGCCCGTGCGGTCCGGCCAGGCGGAACAGATGAAGTCCGCGCCGACGTACAGGTCCAGCCCGCTCTGGCCGACCGTGGTCATGTGGTGCATCGTGCCGGTGTCGGGGTTCCGGGCTGCGACGGCGATGCGGAGCGAGTCGGTGCGGAAGCGGACACGCCCGCCCGAGGGGCACTGGGCCAGCGACCACACCGGCGGGCGGAAGGTCTCTTTCAGCCGGGCGGGCAGCCGCCGCAGCACGGGTGCGTCCTCTGCGAACCACGCCAGCCCGTGTACACCCAGCCGCGGATCGGGAAACGCGATCTGCAATCCAGCCGGTTGCGTCGACGCCGCGACGGGCGCCTTCTGTTCGGCGGCCTTGGCGGCCTTGGGCGCCGGCGCGCCGGCCGCTTCAACTCCGGTCCCGAACAGCCCCATCGCCAGGGCTGAAAGGAGAAGAGAAGATGCCCTGCGAAGTACGACCCTGGAGGATCTCGCGCGATTGTCCATGTGCTCTTGCCTCTTCCTGTCATTACCACGTCGGCCGACGGAAATGGTAACGCCTCCCTCGGCCTGCGGAAAGGTCGCTTCTTTGCCGGGATTCGCAATTTTGTCGGAAGCTTCTTTTCGCTTTTGCGTTTGAATGTTAAGATGCACAGAGTTGGAAACATGCACGGGTTAGGGGAGCTGTGCCCGACCGGTCGGGATAGGAGATGACTCGCCTCTGTTCGGGTACCCGGTCGGGAAGCTGCCCGCACGCCGTGCCAGGAGACGCCGATGCGAGCAAAATCGGTCTTCACCACGGGCGAGGCCGCCGAGATCTGCAAGCTCTCGCAGCAGACCATCATCCGCTGTTTTGACAGCGGGCAACTCCAGGGTTTTCGCGTGCCGGGCAGCAAGTTCCGGCGGATCCCGCGTCCAGCCCTGATCAAGTTCATGAAAGAGAACAACATCCCCCTGGACGGGCTGGACAACCAGCAGATCCGCGTCCTGGTGGTCGATGACGATCCGGACATCGTCGACCTGTTCGTCGACGTGTTGCAGAAGGATCCCCGCTTCGAGGTCGCCGCCGCCCGAACCGGCTACGAGGCAGGGCTGCTCACCCAGCAGTTCCTGCCCGACCTGATCGTCCTGGACTACATGTTGCCGGACGTCAACGGAAACATCGTGTGCAAGGCCGTCCGCGAGAACCCTGAGCTGACCGACACGCGAATCCTGTTCATCTCCGGCGTGGTCAACCCCGCCGAGATCGAGAAGCTCAAACAGGCCGGGGCCGACGACTTCATCAAGAAGCCCTTCAACATCGAGAAGGTCGTCGAGCGGATCATCGAGCTGGTTGAGTCCTGAAGCCAATCTGCGAGGGCTGCGTGAGTGAGGGCACGGCACAGAACGGAAGCACCGGTGGCAAGCTGACCGCGGGCCAGTTCGACCTGGCCTTGCGCGAGCTGGAGCTGCCGACCTTCGCCGGCGTGGTGAAGCGAATCTGCCAGGCGGCGGGGGGGGGGACTTCGCCGGCCACACTGCAACGCCTGACCGACATCGTCGCCTGCGACCCGGCGCTGTCGGTCCGCGTGCTGGCCGAAGCCGCCCGCACCTGCGACCAGCCCCCCGGCGACATCCGTCGCGCCTGCGAGGCCCTCGGCCTGGAGGCCCTGCGCACCATCACGCTGGCCGGGCGGCTGCTGGGCGACGACGAGCCCGCCGGCGGATCGCTCAGCGGCCTGGACTACGTGGGGTTCTGGAGGCACTGCGTCGCGGTGGCGCTGGCGGCGGAGCGCCTGGCCCAGCGCACCGGTCTGGACGCCGCGGGCGCCTACACCGCCGGCCTGCTCCACGACATCGGCAAGCTCGCACTCGAACAGGTCGTCCCCAAGACGTACCGCCGCGTGCTGGAGGCCGTGCAGCTTCACGTGGGCAACATCGCCGACTACGAGGCCGGCATCATCGGCATCGACCACGGCCTGGCCGGGCGGCGCCTGGCCTTGCGCTGGCGACTGGGGGCGACGGTGGAGCACGCGGCCTGGCTGTGCCACCAGCTCGCGCAGGTCGTCCCGCAGAGCCTCCGCGAGCATGCGCTGCTGGCGAAGGTGGTGAACCTGGCCGACACCATGGTCCGCGCCCGTGGCATCGGCTTCTCGGGCAATCTGACCTTCCCGCGCCGGCCCGCGGAGATGGGCGCCGAACTGGGCCTGCGCGAGTCCGCGATCGACGAGGTCGCCCGCGCGGTCGAGGCCGACCTCCGCGAGCGCCAGGCCCTGCTGGGCCTGCTGGACGGTTCGCTCAGCGGCGGCGACGAGGCCATGAGGCTGGCCAACGCCGAACTCGGGCGGATGGGCCGGCGGCTTGGACTTCAGGTCGAGGAGCTGTCCCCCGCAGCCGGGGCGTTCGAGCGCCTGCGCCCGCTGCTGGCCGCACTGACCCAACAGCAGGCGCTGGACGACGCCATGCTCCGCCTGGGCCAGGCCGTCGCCAGTGTGGTGGGGGAGTTGGCCGAGGGCGAGTCGCTCGTCGTCTACTCGCTGGAGGTCGACGGATGCGGCCTCCTGGCCATGCGCCACGCGCCGCCGCAGACGCCCCAGTGGCGGACGCTCTCCTGCGAGTTGGCCGCGGGCCAGGCCTGCCCGCCGCCCCGCCCGGCCATGCCCGCCGACGCCATCATCGAATTCTCCAACCGCCTGCTGGGCGACCTGGCCGACCAGACCGGCTGGATCGAGCCGGCCGACTCCGCTCACCAGGCCTTCGTCTGCGGCCGGCGATGGGTCGGCGGGGTCGTCTATCCCGCCCGCGCCGGCCGCCAGGTCCGCGCGCGCCGCACGCTCGACCACCTGGCCGAGCCCCTGGCGGCCATGCTCGCGCAGGTCCAGGCGCGATGCGCCGAGCTGCGCCTCGGCGAGGAACTCGCCCGCGCCGCCCAGACCCTGGCGGGCACGCAGGAAGCGCTGGCTGAACAGCGCGTCCTGTCGGCGGTGGGGGAGATGGCCGCCGGCGCCGCCCACGAGTTGAACAACCCCCTGGCCGTCATCTCCGGTCGGGCCCAGCTCATGCGGGAGCGGGCCGGCGACGACGACGCCCGCCGCACCTGGCAACTCATCGCCGACCAGGCACACCGCATCAGCGACATCGTCACCGACCTCATGGAGTACGCCTCTCCGCCGCAGCCCCGGCCCGTCGCCGTCGACCTCCACGCGCTGCTCCGCCAGGTCGCCCACGACTTTTCCGCCACTGCTCAAGCCACGTCCCCGCGGGTCGATATATCAGTAGCAGAGGATGCCCCGCCGGTCTGGGCCGACCCCAGCCACCTGCGGGCGGTGCTGGTCGAGCTGCTGCAGAATGCCGCCGGCGCCGCCGGCTCCTCCGCCCCGCGAATCCGCCTGGCGGCTCGAATGGACCAGGCGGACGGAAACGTCCTGCTGATGGTTCGGGACGAAGGCTGCGGGATGGACGCCAGCACCGTCGCCAACGCGTTCACCCCGTTCTTCTCCCTCCAGGACGCCGGGCGGAGACGAGGCCTGGGACTGCCCAAGGCCAAACGGCTGGTCGAGATCAACCGCGGACGCATCTGGATCCGTTCCCAGCCCGCGCAGGGCTCGACGGTGTACGTCGAACTCCCGCGGGCCGACGACGGCCTGGACCGCGGTCTCGAACCCGCCCCCCCGGCCGGCGGCGACCAGACCCCCCGTTCGGGAGGCAGGAATGAGAGGCAAGACGTCGAGCACGATCCAGGCCAGGACCAACCCCACCGTCCTGGTGGTTGACGACGAACGCGACCTCCGCGAGGTCCTCTGCGACGTGCTCAACATCGGCGGCATCCGAGTCTGCGTCGCCGCCAGCGGACGAGAGGCCATCGAACTCGCCCGACGACAGCCCCCCGACCTCATCGTCACCGACCTGCGCCTGGGCGACTGCACCGGACTGGACGTCATCGACGACATCCGCCGCGACGCCTCCGCCACGCCCGCCGTCGTCATCACCGGGCAGCAGGACCCAGCCGTCCTGGCCGAGGCCTCCCGTCACCGCCTCCTCGAGGTCATGACCAAACCCCTCGACGTCCACCGCCTGCGCGCGTGCGTGACCCAGGAACTCCAGCGGCAGGCCCGCACCCGCCGCAGCGACCTCCGCACCCGTCGCTTCCGCCGACTGGCCCGCCAGGCCAACCAGGAACGCCGCCATCTCCGCACGCGACTGGCCTCCACCTGCGGCGATCTCGCCCGCGCCTACGGGAAGATCTCCGCCCAGCTTGCCGCACAGCAGACCCTCATCGCCTATCAGCAGGACCTGCTCAAGGCACGCACCGACGACGACGTCTTCCGCACCCTCTTCGGACTGTTCGTGCGGCGAAGCGGGCCCGTCTTCGGCGTGGCCATGGTCTGCGACGCCAACGCCGAACTCCAGGTCGCCGGACGGTTCGGAGTGCCCCTGCCCGACGACCTGCCCTTCTGCCGGCACCTCGCCAAGCCCATCATCGCCCAGGTCCTGGCCAACCCCACCTGCGGCACCCTCGACGCCGGCGAAGAGGCCGACCTCTTCGACCCCGCCATCCGCCGATACCTGCCCGGACTGACCCTGCTGGCCATGCCCCTGATCCCCAGCGAGGGCGAACTCATCGGGCTGGTCATCCTCTACCGCAAGGGCGAGCAACCCTTCAGCCGGGACGACCTGGACCTCACGCGGCTCCTGGGACCCTCCACCGCCGTCGTCATCCGCCGGAACGACTGACCCCGACCCTCGCCCCGGCCGGGCGGGAGTCCAATGTCCCGTTTTTCCGAAAAATCGGACCGCCGGCCGGCGCCCCCGGAATGAACCGCAACCCGCGGCAGGATCGCTCGTTGCGACGCTCCAGCTCATATCATAATAATAGGAAAAATATGAAAACTATGCGCCGGGACGGGACCGTCCAGCCCCAAATGGGACATTGGCCCGGCCCCGCGCACCGCCATCCGGGAAAAACCGACCGTGCCGCGGTTTTTCTTCGCGCATAAGCCTTTGCGGGAAAAAGCGTTGCCGTCCTACCTCCGCCCGGTCGGAATTTCGCTGCCACAAAACGACCCCCGAGATGTCCTTACCAAGGGGGGGCTCTCCGCGCGACCGCGTTCAGCGTCCGTCCGCGTCGCGTTCGTGCCACCCTCAAGCGCAGCTTGGGGGTGCCGACACCCCGCCCGTTCACTCGCGTTTCCGCGAGCCTTCCTGAAGGAGGACCCTTTCTCCGGCAAGCCTCGCCCGCGGCCGCGTTCGCGCCGACTCGGCGTTTCCGTTCCGTCCACGCATCCCTTTGCCACCCATTCAAGGAGCACCGCGATGACCCGCAAGCAGTACGACGACGACGTCCTGATCGACGACCTGGTCCTCGGCCGCCTGGGCCTCTCCCAGATCGCCGCCAAGCACGGCATCAGCCGGCGCCAACTGTATCGAATCCTCATGGGCGACTCCCGCCCGGCCCTCAAGGCCCGCATCGACCTCGCCTGCCACATGGCCGACCTGGAACTCCGCCGCTTCGCCGCCGGCCTGTTGCCCGACCTGCTCAGGCTCCATCTCCGCGAGGCCACCGAGGGCAGCGGCCCCGAGGCCCGCCGCTGCCGCGAGTTCCTGATGAAACTCGCCGTCGGCGGCCCGCTCCAGCCGCCCATCGTCAGCGACCCCCTCCCGGAAGACCACCACAAGCTCTCGCTCCGCACACACCTCCAGCAGGTCCGCCGCCGCTTGAGGATGCTGCCCAAGGACTCTCCCGACGACGAATGAAACCGCGCCCGCCCAGCCGCCGCGCGGCACGGGGGGGCGGCCCTGGCAAGCTGTGCGGTTGGTGGCACCCCTTGGGGGCGGCGAGTTCAGGCCCGAAGGGCCGGCAGTAATTAGCCGGGGGCGCAAGCCCCCGGAAGGCGGAGAAGGAACAAAGAGAGACCCGAAGGGTCGAAAGCAAGTAGCCGGCTGCGCAAGCTCCCGGCACGCTGTGTGAACTAGCCCCCTGGGGGCGCCTAGGAAAGCCCAGGGCGGGGCCGCGGGCCGAGCCCTGGGAAGCGATGGCTCTTGTCAAACCGGCTGCCGCAGGATACGCTGCCGCCAAGGTCGAAACCGGTCAGGCCACGCGCAGGACCAGCCCTGCCGCGGGCAGGGCAGGCGGCCGACCGACTCCTTGGCCGCTTCCCAGGCAAGAGAGTCTATTCGCCGTCCGGCCAAGCGGTGCGTGGAACCGGAGTATCCTTGAGCTGCCCCATGATCGATCCGTCGCAAATCAGGCGTTGCCGCCGTCGGCTCGGTGAGGTGGAAACGGAGATGTCCCGCCGCGGCGTCGAGCGGGACTCGAAGGCGTGGCACGCCTTGGTGGCCGAGCGCGACAGGCTGAAGTCCATTTGCGATCTGGCGGACCAGATTGACGAGTACAGGAGCAGGTCCCGCCGCAGCAAGGACAGTCTCGCGGACGCGTCGGACATTGAGGATCTTGTCCAGTACTGGACTACTGAAATCACCGATCTCGACGGCTGGATGATTCCAACTCTGGAACGCCGGCTACTGTCCAAGTTGCCGCCGCCGGAAAACACGTGATCCTTTTGTCCACGTGCTCATGTTGATCTTGGACATCGCTGAGTCTTCGGCTGATGGCCGCCCTGGCAACGATAGACGCGCGGTGGCGCCCTCAAACCGAAGGTCTGGGGCCGGCGCGCGTTCAGGCCCGAAGGGCCGGAAGCGATTAGCCGGCTGCGCAAGCCTGCGGAACGCTGTGTGAATTAGCCCCCTGGGGGCGCCTTGGAAAGGCCGGGGCGAGGCCTCGCGCCGAACCCTGGGAACCGATGGCCAGGAACCCCCAGCCCCAACGGGGCGCCTTGGACTTGTGCGTGCCGCTCGGCGGAGAATCCAAGAGGCCCCTCCGGGGCTCCGCGCAACGTGGGCGCAATCCGCAATAGAACACCCCGGCCGCACCGTTTTGCACCCCTAAACGCACCTCAATACCCTCTCGCAACCCCCTCCTGCCGACGCCAAAATCACTCCCCAATTATCCGGACAATAGAGCCAAAGCCGCTTTTCGGCGTGCCGGCGGGGCTTTGCTCTGCACGCGTTCCTGCCCTCTTTCGGAATCTGCTTCTTGATAATCTCCCCCGTTTCGCGGTAGGCTGACGCCCGTTCAAACGGGCCGGGAGCCTTGCGTGAGCGACTTGCGTAAAGAGAAGATCGCCCAGTTCACCGCCTGGGCGGCCGAGCACATCAGCGGGGACGAAAAGGGCGAGGCCCAGATCTTCCTCGACCGCCTGTTCCAGGCCTTCGGCCAGCGCGGCCTCCGCGAGGCCGGCGCCACGCTCGAAATGCGCGTCAAGAAGGCCGACGCCGGCGGCACCGCCTTCGCCGACCTCGTCTGGAAGCCCATCGTCCTCATCGAAATGAAGCGCCGCGGCAGCGACCTCCGCCGCCACTACCGCCAGGCCTTCGATTACTGGACCCGCCTTGTCCCGGGCCGCCCGCGATACGTCGTCCTCTGCAACTTCGACGAGTTCTGGGTCTTCGATTTCGAGAACCAGATGGACGAGCCGGTCGACCGCGTCGACCTGGCCGAGCTGAGCGACCGCTACGGGCCCCTGGCCTTCCTGTTCCCCACGCAGGAACGCCCAGTCTTCGGAAACGACCACGTCGCCGTCACCCGCGAGGCGGCCGACTACCTGGCCGTCTGCTTCAACAAGCTCATCGCCCGCAACGTCGACCGCGAGCTCGCCCAGCGGTTCATCCTCCAGACGCTCGTCGCACTCTTCTCCGAAGATATCGGCCTGCTCGAACGCTACACCCTCTCCCGCCTGCTGGACGACTGCCACTCCCCCCGCGACAGCTTCGACCTGCTCGGCGGGCTGTTCGTCGAGATGAACACGCCCGGCCGTACCGCCGGCGGGCGCTTCACGGGCGTGGACTACTTCAACGGCGGCATCTTCGCCACCCCTGCCCGCGTCGAGCTCTACGACGACGAGCTCGCCCAGCTTCGCGCCGCCTGCCGGGCCGACTGGTCCCGCGTCCGCCCGGAAATCTTCGGCACGATCTTCGAGCATTCGATGGGCAAGAAAGAGCGGGCCGCCTACGGCGCCCACTTCACCAGCCCCGTCGACATCATGAAGATCGTCCGCCCGACCATCGTCGCCCCGTGGTCCGAGCGCATCGAGTCCGCCCGCACGCTGAAGGAGCTCCGCGACCTGTTGCTGCGGATGCAGCACTACACCGTCCTCGACCCGGCCTGCGGGTCGGGCAACTTCCTCTACATCGCCTACCGCGAGCTCAAAAGCCTCGAAGCCCGCATCCTGGAGCGCATCGCCGCCCTTTCGGAGCGCGTCGATCCCGCCCAGCGCGTCCTGAGCTTCGTCACCGCGCGACAGTTCTTCGGGCTGGATATCAGCCCCTTCGCCGTCGAGTTGGCCAAGGTGACCATGATGATCGCCCGAAAGCTCGCCATCGACGAGTTGCACATCCACGAGCCCGCCCTCCCCCTGGACAACCTAGACGCCAACTTCCGCGCCGCCGACGCGCTGATCACCCCCGAAGGCCAGGTCGCCCCCTGGCCCAAGGCCGACGTGATCATCGGCAATCCCCCGTTCCTGGGCGCCAAACGACTCAAGCCCGAGCGCGGGCCCGACTACGTCAACGCCGTCCGCAAGCTCTACCCCGACGTCCCCGGCATGGCCGACTACTGCGTCCACTGGATCCGCCGCGCGCACGACCACCTTCCGCCCTGCACCGCCGCCGACCCCTTCGCCGGGCGGGCCGGGCTCGTCGGCACCCAGAACATCCGAAACAACCAGTCCCGCGTGGGCGGACTGGACCACGTCGTCAAGACCGGGGCCATCGTCGAAGCCGTCGACAACCAGCCCTGGTCCGGCGAGGCCAACGTCCACGTCTCCATCGTCAACTGGGCCAAGACCCAGGACCCCAGCCTCCTGCCCGCCAGGCGCCGCCTCTGGTCCAAGGCCGACCCCGCCCCCGGCACGCCCAAAAAGCCCCGCAAACGCGGCAGCGGCCCGGCCAGCAAGGAGTTCGAACTCCACTACCGCGACTGCGAATTCATCAACTCCGCACTGTCCGACCAGACCGACGTGAGCGGGGCACAGAGGTTGCGATGCAACACGGAACCCCAAATGGTATTTCAGGGGCAAGTTCCGGGGCACGACGCATTTGTTCTGGCACCTGCTGATGCTAAATCACTTATTCGTTTGGATGAGCGGAACAGCGGAGTCATTCACCCCTTTATGGTGGGGCGGGATCTCGTATCAGGAAATGGGAAGCCGACACGGTTTGTGATTGACTTTCAGGGTATGGATCTTCTGCACGCAAGCGGGTATACACGTCCGTTCAAGATCATTGAGCGGATCGTACTACCCGACAGAGAGAAGAAGGCAAGAGAAGGAGCGACAGAAGACGGGACACTCCGCCCTCACCACCAGTTGTTCTTGCGATACTGGTGGAGGCATTCGTACGATCGCCCCGAGATGTTCCGGGCCATAAAAGGAACCCCCCGATACATAGTCTGCTCCCGTGTGACAAAGCGCCCTGTCTTTGCCTTTGTTGATAGTTGCATTCATCCTGATAACGCGCTGATGGTCTTTCCATTTCCCGACGACTATAGTTTCGGGATTCTCCAATCGAGCCTGCACTGGCTGTGGTTCGTGACGAAGTGCTCCAAGCTGAAATCCGATTTCCGCTACACGCCGGATACCGTCTTCGATACCTTCCCCTGGCCGCAGGCGCCGACGCCCGCCCAGGTGGACGCCGTCGCCGCCGCCGGACGCGAAATCCGCCGCATCCGCGACGCCGCCCTCGCCCACACCCGCGGCGGCCTCCGGGCCTTGTATCGCACCCTGGAATTGCCCGGCCGCAACGAGCTCAAGGACGCCCACGCCGCCCTGGACGCCGCCGCGCTGGCCGCCTACGGCTTCGACCCCGCCGCCGACCTCCTGGCCCAACTCTTGGCCCTCAACCTCTCCGTCGCCGCCACCCTGGACGCCGGCGAGCCCGCCACCGCCCCCGGAATCCCGCCAACCTACCCGAACCCCCAAGCCCTGGTGAGCGGGGATTGCATCTCGTCAACCACGGGGTGAAGCATGATCCTTAGCTTCAATGATGATAGATCGGCAATCTTGCAGCGACGCTTTGAACTCGACTGTGTCGAGATGTCGCTGGAGAGGCAGGGCAGAAACACGGATCACTGCAAAGGAGCAGGATTTTTAAGACTTGGCGAGGATGGGCACCTGCGTTTTCGGCTCTATCCCCATAACCAGCATGAAGCGCCAAGGCCCGCTCGCAACTTTTGTGCGGGAAAGATCATATCGACGGAAGAACTCTATACACTTAATGGCAGGGATATGAAGGGACGCTTGTGGGTGGCCCGAAATGTTTATCCAGAATACAATCGGTCACCATCCGGCTCGTTAGTGTTTGGCGATCTCTCCTTAATACAGTATAGTGAGAGACATTCCTATAAACACGCCAGTACTGTGGTCAATCTGTACGCTGCTCATCCGTTTGATTTTCCGAACAACGTTGGAACTGATACAATAGTCCGTCGCAAAGGAGAAGACATCTGTCATCGCAGCACGTTGGATGTTGCTGAAATCCATTCCGGGCGTCAGCAGATAAGAATCGAGTCCGTCGAGCCTGAGGGAACCGTTGTCACAGTGCAGGACCCAGACGATTCCTCCGCGATCTGGTTGAGAGACAGGTTGACAGAGGCCTTGAACTTTGTTCGCGGCACAATCACGTCCTGGATTGTGATGGAGATGCAAGAAGATGACTGCGACACAGTGTATGTTCGTGGCGGCACCGGGAAAAAGGCAGCCACGCCCGAAGCAAGTCCCCCAGTGAATACTCACCTCTATGGATATCGCCAAGACGTGTATGACCTACTGTCAGCGTACTTTCAGTATGTATTGGGTCATCGTACCACAGGGTATCACCCGCTTTCGAATATACTATATTCAATGATCGACGCGAATAGTCTAGCAATGGAATCTCGCGTGTTACCGCTATGCGTTGCCGTAGAAGGTATGGCTGGGCTGTTTCCGGGGTACACTGATGCCAGTGCCAGCAATGCAGAAAGGGAACGCATAGCCGTCGCCATAGAGCAGAGTCTCGCATCACAAGGCATGAAGGAGAGAGCAAAGGGTGCAATACAAAATATTAGTCAGCCACGGGCCGTGGACTTGCTAATGGCCCTTGTGAAGAAAGGTGTGATTCGGGAGGAATTGGTCAGGCGATGGAAGAGACTTCGTAATCGCACAGTCCATGCTAACATGGTAGCAGACATGCCGCTTCAGCAGCTATTGAACGAAATGGATGCCGTCCGTACACTCATACACGAGCTCGTATTCCTTCTCATTGGTTATAAGGGGAGATATACAGACTACTCTGTCGAAGGGTGGCCCGACAGGCAAGCCGCTGCATTCAATGAAGAGTGATTCGACGGAGGGATGGCTTGCAGCATCGTTGTGCCGGCAGGTGGCTACCCCAAGAACGATAGATGCGCGGTGGCACGCCTTGGGGGTGGCGAGTTCAGGCCCGAAGGGCCGTCGGACGGTAGCCGGGGGTGAAGCGAATCGGCCCGCAAGGGCCGATGAGCGAAACCCCCGGTGGGCGGCCGCGCGGAGTCCAACCCCAACGGGGTGTCGGAGAATGTCCGCCTGCGCGCCCCTGAACGCGGTACGACAGGCGTCCCGCCTGTCCGCGCTTCCCCGCGGGCTTTTCCGACGCCCCTTCAGGGCTTGTTGATGGAGCCGCCTGTACCGGGGGCTCGGCCTGAAGGCCTCACCCCCGGCTACCCTCCTGCGGCCCTTCGGCCCTGGACACCGAACGGCGGAAGACAGCGTCCGGCGCGTTCAGGTCCGAAGTGCCGGAAGTGATTAGCCGGCTGCGCAAGCCTCCGGAACGCTGGGTGGATTAGCCCCTTGGGGGCGCCTTGGAAAGGTCGGGGCGAGGCCTCGCGCCGAACCCTGGGAAGCGATGGCCAGGAACCCCCAGCCCCAACGGGGCGCCTTGGACTTGGGCGTGACGCTCGGCGGAGAATCCAAGACGCCCCTCCGGGGCTCCGCGTAACCCGGCCGCAATCCGCAATAAAACACCCCGGCCGCACCGTTTTGCACCCCCAAATGCACGTCAAAACCCTCTCGCAACCCCCTCCGGCCGACGCCAGAATCACCCCCCAATTATCCGGACAATAGAACCAAAGCCGCTTCTCGGCGTGCCGGCGGGGCTTTGCTCTGCACGTGCTCCTGCGCTCTTTCGGAATCTGCTTCTTGTCCTTCGTGAAGCTCGTCCAGCCGGGCTGACCGCGCCCGGCGCGGGCGCGTCGTCTCCCCAAGCAAGCAGAGCGGTTGGCGGCACCCGTTGGGGGCGGCGAGTTCAGGCCCGAAGGGCCGCAAGCGACTAGCCGGGGGCGTAAGCCCCCGGAAGGCGGAAGCAAAAGGACGAGACCCGAAGGGTCGAAAGCAATGGGCCGGTGGCACCCCTTGGGGGTGTCGATGTCAGGCCCGAAGGGCCGTCGGACGGTAGCCGGGGGTGAAGCGAATCGGCCCGCAAGGGCTGATGAGCGAAACCCCCGGTGGGCGGCCGCGCGGAAACCAACCCCAACGGGGTGTCGGAGAATGTCCGCCTGCGCGCCCCTGAACGCGGTACGACAGGCGTCCCGCCTGTCCGCGCTTCCCTGCGGGCTTTTCCGACGCCCCGTCGGGGCTTGTTGATGAGGCCGCCTGTACCGGGGGCTCGGCCTGAAGGCCTCACCCCCGGCTACCCTCCTGCGGGCCTTCGGCCCTGGACACCGAACGGCGGAAGACAGCGGCCGGTGCGTTCAGGCCCGAAGTGCCGTCGGACGGTAGCCGGGGGTGAAGCGAATCGGCCCGCAAGGGCCGATGAGCGAAACCCCCGGTGGGCAGCCGCGCGGAGTCCAACCCCAACGGGGTGTCGGAGAATGTCCGCCTGCGCGCCCCTGAACGCGGTACGACAGGCGTCCCGCCTGTCCGCGCTTCCCTGCGGGCTTTTCCGACGCCCCTTCAGGGCTTGTTGATGGAGCCGCCTGTACCGGGGGCTCGGCCTGAAGGCCTCACCCCCGGCTACCCTCCTGCGGGCCTTCGGCCCACGACACCGGTTCGGGAGTTCGGAGGACAGATACCACAACTCGTCGAATTCCGGCGGCTGGTGGCTTTCCCAAGAGGGAGACTGAATGGTTGCACCCCTTGGGGGCAGTGCGCGGAGCGAGGCGTGGCGAGGTCAGGCCCGAAGGACCCGGCCGCTCGGGGGCGGGTGTTTCTGTCGTCCCTTAGGGACTCTGCTCATGGACCGCCCTGAACCCAGGGCTTGCGCCCTGGGCTACCCTCTTTCGGGCCTACGGCCCTTCGACTCGAAGGGACTCAGTGCGCGGGCGGTGGCACCCGTTGGGGGCGGCGAGTTCAGGCCCGCAGGGCCCAAAGCGACTAGCCGGGGCCGTAAGCCCCCGGAATGCTCGTCGCGGGCGCGGACTACTCGTCAGACCGCCGCGCCTGCTTGCCGATGCAGACGAGCTCGCCGGCCTGAGTGGAGAGATACAGGCGGCGATGGGCGATGGCCAGGCCGTCCCACAGCGGCGGCGGCACCTGACACTCAGCCAGCACGGCGCCATCGGCGACGGCGATCACCTTGAGCCGGCCGTCCTTGTGCACCACGAACAGCCGCCCGTCTCCCGCCATCGCCATGCCGTAGACTTCGTTTTGACCCCGCGCGGCGGGCAGGGGCGACTTCCCGGCCGCCGCCTTGGGCGCAAAGGGATCCACCTTCCAGGCGGCTTTTTCCGCCAGGCGATACGTGCGGTAGGGGTTGCCCCCCTTGCTTACGATCTTGCCGGCTTCCCACCCGGTCATCCACTTGCTGTTGAACTTCTCGCCGTGCTCGATGTCGAAGTCTCGCCGGAAGAGCCCCGTGCTGCCGTTGAAGGAGCTGAGCACGACGTGGTCGCGGAACGCGCACAGCGGCCGCCGGGGCGCCTCGCCGCGGAAACGCGCCTGGTGGCGCGGACCGTAGGTCCAGCAGCCGCGCGGCACCCACACGGCGCCGCCGCCGGTGTCGAGCTTGGCAAAGGCGTTCCACTTGTCCACGCTGACCTTCTTGCCGTCGCGGGAGAGGATCCATCGCGACATCGCGATCCCGTCGCCTTCCTGGTGAAGGATGTCGATCGGGTCGAATTCGAGAGCGGAATTCTCGTAGAAGCCCTTCTGCGGAATGGTGTCGAGGCGGTGCACCCAGCGGCGGCGTCCCGTCAGGGGATCGACCGCGAAGATGAAGACTCCGCCGTCGGCGAAGGGTTGGCGCCCGGCGGCGAAGTAGGCGACGTCGTCGATCACCAGCACCGTGCCCGGCACGGGCCAGGGCGACTCCACCTGCCCGTAGGCGACGATCTGCTGCTCGCTCGGCGCCGCGCGGAAGCGCCAGGCAACCGCTCCGCTGTCCGCGCGAAGGGCATACACCCATCCGGCGTGCGTGCCGAACAGGCAGAGTCCGCGATAGATGGTGGGGGGGGTGTCCACGCGGCCGTCGGCTGTGAAGCGCCACCGAACGCTCCCGTCGGCCGCGTTGACGGCGACGACCTCGTGCGCGTCGCCGCGCGCGAGGAACGCCAGGCCGCCGGCGATCGTGGGCGCGGTGACCGGGCCTTTGATGAACGCGTTCTCGCGCCAGTCGCTGACGATGGGGCCGGCGGGCAACTCGGCGTCGGGCGCCGGTTTGCACGTCCATAGCACGTCGAGCGACTCCGGGCCGGGCGCCGGCGTGCTCGCGCTGCGCCAGGAATCGTGGCGATACAGAGGCCAGTCGTCGGCGGGCGCGGGGGCGGCGCCCGGGACGGGCCCGGGCGGACCTTTCTCGAGCTTGAAAGGAATCTTGTCCACCGCCTGATGGGGCGCGGCAGCCGCCCCGCGCGGCGCCAACGCGACGTACCCCCGCAGAATCGGCCAGCACGTGCAGTGCTTGGGCGTGGTGTAGATCAGGCCGTTGGCGGGGACCCAACCGTTCTCGCGAGAGCAGTTGGCCTTCGTGATCGGGTTGGTCACGAACGCACCGGTCTCCAGGTCGGTGAAATCCATGACGCCGGACACCATGTAGTTGGCCGTGGCGACCGGCGGGAAGCAATGCGCCAGGCCCGCCGGATGCGTCGCGCGCGTTTCGCCCGTGTCCGGGTCAAGCTCCCGCGCCTGAATGGGCAGGCGCTTGAGGCGGGTCAGGTCGGCCGTGTTCGTCTTGCCCCCGTACAGAATCCACAGGTCCTTCCCCACGAACATGGCGCGGGCCTGGCGGTTGTGGTTCATCCCGGGCGGGTACGCCTTGTCCCACAACGCGGTTCCCGTCCGCGCGTCGTGGACGTGCAGGGCGTTGCCCGCGTCGTGATCGGTAAGCGAGGAGACTTCAAACGCCAGGTACTTTCCGTGGAGCACCGTGCGGACGACTTTCGCCAGCCACGCCCGGTCGTCCAGCACCCACAGGACCGAGCCCGAAGTCGCGTCCAGCGCGACGCCCTGCGGTTTCGACTTGGCGGGCGGTCCGCCGTGAATGAGCACCACCTTTCCGTCGTCGGCCGCCAGGTTGCGAATGCCCGCCGCTTCGTACCGCCACAGCGGTTTCGCGCTCTGGAGTTCGAACGCCGCAGCCGCTTTGTCGTCGCAGGAGACCACCGTGTTGCCGAGCAGCAGGAGCTCTCGCGGTTGGCTCAGTCCGTCGAACGTGTGCACCGTCTCGCCGGTGCGGGCATCCAGCGAAACGAGTCGCCCTTGCTGAATGGCGACCACGTGCGTGCCGCACGCCACCGGCCGCGCCCGGTTGCCGGCCAGGCGGGGCAGCATGAACGAGGCCAGGCTGCTTTGCGCCCTGCCCAGGTCGCGATTCCACAACCGCAGGCCGTTGAAACTGTCGCGCGCGAGGATCCCGCCGTAGAAATTGCGTCCGCCGGCCGTCACGATCCCCTCCACTTCGTGGGTCGCGCCCGCCACCCAGCGGATGCGGTCGGGCGGGCCCACCGCCGTGTCGTCCGACACCGCGTTGCCGTCCGCACCGTGCCGCGGGTGGGACCACCCGTCCATCGCGGACGGCCACGGTTTGCGCGCCGTCAGGCCGCCGCCGCTTGCGGCAACGCCCTCGAACCCCGCGGCGCCCAACTGGGCCTGCGTCAAGGCGCCCGCCGGCGAAACGGCGAGCGCTCCGCCCGGCGCGATGACGCGAAACAGCTCTTTCGCGGACGCCCCCGCGCGGGTGACGATCGCGTGGTTGACGAGGTTCTCCGCGTACGGCAGGGGCTCGTATGAATCCACGAGAGCGGCGCTGACCAGCCCGTAGCGCCCCTGCGCGCGCAGCTTCGCCTGCGCCGCGACCACGCGATCGGCTCGCGTGTCCAGCACCTGGATCAGGTTGCGGCCCGTGCGACTCAGCGCGGCGGCCGCGGCGACGTCATCCGCGCCAAGCTGAACGACGAACCCCGCGCCGATCTCCCCGAGCGCGACGGACGACGCGGCTGCGAGGACGCCGCCGGCCACCAATAGGAATCTCGCGGTTCGGTTGTTGTTCATTCTCGGTTGCTCCTGAACTCAGGGTTCCCAACGCGGGTTGCTGATGACGTCATCGCGGCCCGCGGCCGTCCGGTTGACTGCGTGCGAGTGATTGTCATGTGCAGAAATCCAACGCTCATGCGCGACATGGGTGCCGACAGGCCTACCCGCCCCGTGGCCGCGACGCCATCGTTCTGATCCGGGATTTCCCGGATAGCCGGCCCGGCTCCGCTGTCGGGCTGGCTTGTTTGTATCGTACCCCCGGAATTGCGCCTAGTGCGATCTTGCGAATTCTCCTGCGGATCCAAGCCGGACTGCCCTTGGAACCTTTCCGCCGCCGGAGCGTCGAATACACGTGGCATTCCTGTGCGCCTGCCTATGGCAGGCAGGCCTACCTCCGGCAGGCAGGCTTGACCGGCCGATGCCGGCGGCGGTAGAGTCGTGCCCTGCTGGAAAGGAGATTCCCATGAACCAGCGATCGTGGAAGCTGCCCCTCGCCCTCGTCTGCCTGGCGATCACATTCTCCGCCTCCTGCGCCGCCGCCGAGGAGCAGAAGGTCAAGTCCAGGGTCGAGACCGTCACGCTCTACCGCGGGCAGGCCCTGGTCACGCGGACGGTCGACCTGCCCGCCGCGGCGGGCGAGGTCGAGGCCGTCGTCGGCGACCTGCCCGAGCAGGTCATCGGCGAAACCCTCTTCGCCTCCGGGCAGAACGTCAAGATCCGCTCCGTCCGCTTTCGCACCGTGCCGGTGGCCGAGCCGCCCGGCAAGGTCGCCGCCGAAATGGAGACCAAGATGAAGGCCCTCCAGGGCCAGACGGCCTCCAACACCCAGATGCTCACCATCCTGGAGAACAAGATGAAGTACCTCGACAAGCTCGAGAACTTCACCGCCCCCACCCTCCAGGTCGAGATGGCCAAGGGCGTCCTCAACGCCGCCCAGATCAGCGAGCTGACCACCTTCATCTTCAAGCAGCGCGACGAGCTGGCCGCCAGCCGAGTCAAGATGGGCCAGGAGGCCCAGCAACTCCAGGAACAGATGAGCCTCCTCCAGCGCCAGCGCCAGGAACTGGCCGCCGGCCTGTCCCGCACCGACCGCCAGGCCGCCATCTTCCTGTCCAAGGAGGCCGGGCCCGTCACCCTGCGCCTGAGCTACCTGGTCCAGTCCGCCTCCTGGGCGCCCTCGTACGAGCTGCGACTGGACGAGACGGCCCAGAGCGTCACCGTGGACTACGTCGCCCAGGTCCAGCAGACCAGCGGCGAGGACTGGACCGACGTGACGCTGACGCTCTCGACGGCCACGCCCGCCCTCAACGCCGAGATCCCGCTGCTGACGCCGATGATGATCGGCCTGGCCGGCGGGGCCAAGCAGATGCGCCCCCAGCCGACCACCGCGGCCGCCGCCCAGTCCTACAGCGACATCACCCGCAGCCAGAGCGGGGCCCTGGGCGCCTGGCACGCCGCCACCGCCGACCGCGCCATGGCCAACTGGGAACTCAACCGCATCTCCGCGGAGGCCCAGTCGCTCGAACTGGCCGCCACCGACGAGACCCTCCGCCAGGCCAAGGGCCTGCGGGCCCTGGAGGAAGGGCTGGCCGTCTCCTACAAGGTCCCCTCCCGCATGACCCTCCAGAGCCGCAAGGACACCCAGATGGTCCAGATCCTTTCGGGCAAGGTCAAGGGCAAGGGCTTCTACGAGGCCATCCCGCTGCTGACCAACTACGTCTACCGCGGGCTGGAGGTCATCAACACGACCGATCAGCCCTGGCTGGCCGGGCCGTACATGGCCTACGTGGACGGGGAGTTCGTGGGGCGGGGCGAGCTGCCCATGGTCGCCAAGGGCCAGGACCTGCGGATGGGCTTCGGCGTGGACACGCAGCTTCGCTGCTGGCGGGAGCTGAAGGACAAGAGCGAGGAGGAGAAGCTCGGCAGCAAGATCGAGACCTTCACCTACGTGCTCCACGTGGACAGCTACAAGGACAAGCCCGTCGCCGTCCGCCTGATCGACCGCATCCCCATCGCCAAGGGCAACGAGATGGAGACGCAGGTGGGCAAGACCTCCGTGCCGCTCAGCATCGACCCCGCCTACGCCCAGGGCCAGGACAAGGCCAAGGGCGTGCTCCGCTGGGACATCGAGGTCCCCGCCAACGCCAGCGGGCACAAGGACTTCAAGCTCGACTACTCCTTCGAGATGAAGTACGCCAGCGACCGCCGCCTCAACGCCGCCCCCGCCCAGATGATGGAAGAAATGCGACAGGAGTACGACATGCAGTACAAGGCGAAGAGGTGAGGACTGCGCGGCGTTGCTTTCATGCGCGGCTTCGAGAGTGGTTTCGCAGATGGAGGCCGGGTTGTTGCTGTGCTGCTTGAACGACTCCGTGTAAGCATCCGGCAGCAAGACGACCATGCCCACACAGGGGTGGACATGTGTCAGTCGCCGAATGTAACTGCCTCCTGGAGTTGTTGGGCGGCGCTCGTGTACGCCTGATCTGGTCGGTTGGGCTTGTCCGGATAGCGCAATCGCAACAAGCCTGCCGCCACCATAGGCCTGAGGAACCTGGCTCGCAGCGCCACGGCGTTGCGAGCCAGCAACTCGCCCAGGTGGGCGGGGGTAAGGAAACGACCGGAACAAAGTCCGAGAATCAACTGCCTGATTCTCACCGTCTCCAGTCGTCCCGATGACCGGGCAGGTTCCGCTATGTGGCGCAGTTCCTCAAGCAGTTCAGCGCCCATGTCCTGGAGGGGTTGCGACGAGTCCCACATGCCTTTCTGTGTTGAGCCGCCCTTATGTGTGGAGCCCCCTCTGTTGTGTGTGGAGTCGCCCGCCAAATGTGCGGACCCGACTGGAACCCTAACTGCACTCTCAGCAAGCTTGTAGGTCGCCCAACGCTTCTGCCCACCTTGTTCAAGAAACCCTTTGCGGACAAGACCTTGCAGCGTCTTGGTCAGGTCGGCGGCGTGGCGTCGCGTTATTTCCCGCATCCGGCTGTTGGAGACGTGACCCTCGACACTTGCCGTCACGACGGCCTGCACCTCATCTTCGGATAGGCGGCCGAATCTCGCGCCAAACCGTTCCCGCAGTTCCGAAAGCGTGTCCTGGGGCATCAGGCTTACCATGGGCATGACCAGCCGCACGCGAGTCGGCTGTACCTGTTCCTGTATGCTGGGCCAACGCCAGTGCTGGGACCTCCAGCCTTGTCGTATCTTGTCGATTCCTGATCCGGCCTTCTCCGCGGCGCCGATCATGAGGAACATGGTCTGCAGCGCCTTGTTGCGGCATTCGCTGATCCCGCCCCTGAGGAGTTGGTCAAGTGACACCAGCAACGTTCCCGGATTTGAAACCTCAAATCGATCCCGGTATTTCTCCACCACAATCCCACCTTCGCCACGATAGTCCGCATGAATGAGTGCATTCACCAGCGCTTCGCGGATTGCCTCGTGGACCACCGTCTCGCCTACCCGGAACAGGTTCTCATCAAGTTGGAAGGGCAGCCTGAGATCCGCCGACAGCCTCTGAATCACACGGAGATAGAACTGAAAGACGTTTCCCTCCCACGTCCCGTCGATCGTCAGGCGATCGGTCCACCGGACTGCCGGATCATCCGAGAGGTGTTCTCGATAGTCCACGTGGTACTCGGGGATTGCCTCAACTGCCCGTATCGTGTCCGCCTTCCCGAACATCAGCAGGCCGGCCACCGTCAGCCCTTCCCGGCCTGTGCGGCGCTCGCGTCGCCATCCGCCCAGTTTGACGAGAAATCCCGTGATGTCTTCGTTCAGCCAAGGGTGGTTCGGCGTTCTCGCCGAGAACCGTTGGCGGTACTGGTGAATGCTCGTCACGTCCAGATCATCCTGCCCCAAACCCTCGAGAATCACTGCGTCGGCGGGCTCATCACCGCGGTCGGCCAACATCCGCCCCACTTCTTGTTCGGAACAACGGTAGTCGCCTTCGAAATTGCGGCGGTACGTTCCCGTCAGAGGATTCTGCCCGACATAGACGGGGCGCTGCCGACGGTCTGACCTTGGCACGCGGATTCGCAGGACGGTTTTGTTCCCAAGGCGATGCTCGGTCACGTCGCCCTCATGGAGCAGGTTGATGCTGATCTTCCCCCGGTTGTTCACGGTATCCCAGAACTGCTTGCGCATGACCGGCGGGTCGGCCAGGCCCTTCACCCTCCCACCGTCCTCGACGCCCAAGACGATTGCCCCGCCATCGGTGTTGGCCATCGCGCTGTAGGTCTGCCACAGGCTGCTCGGCAACCCGCCTTGGGCTGCCTTGTACTCCAGGTCCTGGTCCTCCTGGAGGCCCAGCTCTTCGTGCAGTGCGATGGATGTCAGTCCCCGTGACATGAGGCCTCCGCTTCCTGGACCATTCTGCCCGTCAACCCCGACTGTGTCCCATGCTTGCCGTGGACTTGAATGTCGCGAGGCACATCGTCCGCCATGTTCCAGATGAACTCGTGGATCCGGTTGGACTGTCCTTTTGCCATATCGTCCCGCCAGCACCTACGGGGAGCCGTGCTCACGCACGACAAGACGAAGTCTGTGTAATGCGAGTCATTAGACAGGGGCTTTCCGGGCTTGTCAATTATGCCAGTCGGATGCGTTTGCGCGGGCGGCGGAGCGGGCCCGGCTTCACTCTTCCAGGTAGCACGTGTCGGTCTGGAACCGTTGCCACTTGCGGGCGAACTCGGCCAGCTCGTCCACGTGATCGTGTATTCGCAGGCGGCCTTGGAAGACCAGATCGTCCTCAACCAGCGTATGGGCCTGCCGCTCGCCGACGCTTCGCGGCTCGTCGCGGTAGGCGATACCCAGTTCGCCCACCCGTTCGCGAACCGCCTGGCAGGAGCGGCAGCCGACCGCGTCGTGCAGGATCGTCATGTCATCGCTCCTTCTGGGCCATTCTAGGTCGACCCGACGGCGGCGCAAAAATGAGCCTGGCAACAGCGGGCAGACTCCCGCGTCATTGCCAGGCTCGAACTCTTGCGTGCGTTCCTCAGGCGGCGCGCCGCCGGCGGATGTAGCCGCCCAGGCCCGTGACCGCCAGGCCCAGCAGGGCCATGGTGGCCGGCTCGGGCACCAGCTCCAGGCGGATGGCCTCGGCGCCGTCGCCCAGCTCGACGATCGAAGCCACCCACTGGTGCTCGCCGTAGCCGGCCTCGTCGGCGCGAAGGAGGATGCCGTCGAGGTCCTCGTTGGTGATCCCGCCGCGGGCGGTGAGGATGTCGAAGGGCCCGTGTCCGATATACCCGCCGTACCAGGCCAGGTCGATGATCGCGCCGGCCTGGAGGGTGGCCTGGCCGAAGACCTCGATCCAGTCGTAGGAGACGCCCTGTTCATCGCCGCCCAGCTCGGCGGCCAGCACGCCCGACTGGAGATAGTTGCTGCCGAGGGACAGGTGCCCGGGCGACAGCCCGGCCGCGACGGTCCCGCCGGTTGCGATGGTGACGTTGCCCGCGACGAAGCCCGTTCCGCCGAGCGTTCCGCCGTTGACGACGACCGGCCCGGTGCCGGTGGCCGAGCCGGTGGCGTTGGCGGCCAGCAGCGTGCCGCCCTCGATGGCGGTGCCGCCGGTGTAGGTGCTGGCGCCGGTGAGCGTCTGCGTGCCCGTGCCCGTCTTGACGTAGACGCCGGCCGCGCTGCCGTTGGTCAGCACGCCGTCGAACGTGCCGCTGCCGTTGTTCACGCCGAAGGTGAACCTCTGGTAGCCCGCCCCGCCGTATCCGGAGCTGATGGTCCCGCCGCCGGTGAGGGCGTCGACCCGGACGTTGGCCTCCACGCCGTTGAAGACGGCGCCGGCCTCGACGTTCAGCGACGAGAGGTTGGCGGTCCAGTTCTCGTTGGCGTAGCTGCCGCCGACAAAGGTGCCTCCCTGCACGTCGATCAGCGAGCCGGCGCCCAGGGCGAAGGTGGCCGCCGTGTTGGGCCAGCGGGCCATGCCCGAGCCGGTCTTGCGGAGCGTGCCGGCGCCGCTGAACGAGGTGGAGGCCATCTCTCGCGTCCCGCCGGCGACGTTCAGTTCCAGCACCGCGTTGGCGGCGATGGAGTGGGAGGTCGAGGCGTAGGTGTTCTGGTAGACCAGCGTCCCGCCCTCCACGGTGGTCGAGCCGGTGTAGGTGTTCGCGCCGGTCAGGACCTGCGTGCCCGTGCCCGCCTTGACGTAGTTGCCGGCCGCGCTGCCGTTGGCCAGCACGCCGTCGAACGTGCCGCTGCCGTTGTCCACGCCGAAGGTGAACCTCTGATAGCCCGCCCCGCCGTATCCGGAGCTGATGGTCCCGCCTCCGCTCAGGGCGTCCACGCGGACGTTGGCCTCCACGCCGCTGAAGGTGGCGCCGGCGGCGACGTTCAGGTCCGACAGGTTGGCGGTCCAGTTCTCGTTGGCGCTGCTGCCGCCGACGAAGCCGCCCTCCTGCACGTCGATCAGGGCCCCGCTGGCGAAGGCGAAGGTGCCGGCCGTGCCGCCCCAGCGGGCCGTGCCCGCGCCGGTCTTGCGGAGCGTGCCGGCGCCGCTGAAGGTGGTCGTGCCGTAATCGCGGGTCCCGCTGGGGACGTTGAGTTCGACCGCCGCGCCGTTCGCGACGGCGTGCGAGGGGGAGCTGTACGTGCCCGTGTAGAGCAGCGTGCCCTCGTTGACGACGGTCGAGCCGGTGTAGGAGTTGGCGGCCGCCATCTCCATCACGCCCGCGCCGTTCTTGATGATCCCGCCGGAGTTCCACAGGCGGGCGGCCATCAGCAGGTCCACCGCGTCGGGGCCGTCGGCCACGTTGAAGGTGAGGCTGTTCCCGGCGTGCAGGTTGAATCCGCTGGCGCCGATGATCGAGTCCTGCGCCCCGCCGCCGGTGGCGACGATGCTGCCGCCGTAGACCACGACGTTCACGCCGGAGGTGGTGTCGATGGTCCCGCCGCCGTTGGCGTCGAAGAGGAAGCTCTTGCCGTTGAACCAGTACTGGTCGTGCCCGGTCTTGGAGATGCGGAGCGTCGAGCCGTTGTTGATGTTGATGTTCCCGCCGGTGTAGGTGTAGGCCCCGCCGGAGGCGTTGTTCAGCACCAGCACCCCGTCGTTGATCGTGGTCTGGCCGGTGTAGGTGTTGGCCAGGTTGAGGGTCGTCGTGCCCGCTCCGGCCTGGACCACCGAGCCGGACCCGCCGATCACCCGGTTGGGCGCGTAGGCGTCGGAGCGGTTGAACACGACGGTGCCGTTGTTGGTGACGCTCCCGGTTCCGGCGGCGTTGGGGAAGTCGCCCGTGGTCCCGCCGTCGCCGATCTGCATGGTCGAGCCGGCGCCGATGGTGCAGGTGTTCTGGCTGCCCGTCCCGTCGGTCATGATCAGCGTGCCGCCGCCGGTGAGGTTCAGGTAGCCCCACGTCGAGCCTTCCTGGTTGCCCAGGTGCCCGGCCACGATCAGCGTCGAGCCCGGCGCCACGTTGACCGTCGTGGTGTTCGCCCAATGCGTGCGGGCGTCGAGCGTGCTGGGCGGCGTGCCGGTCACGTTGACGGTGACCCCGCCCCAGCCGAGGAAGAGCTGCCCGTACGTCCCGCTGCCGTCGGCTGCGCCGGCCGCGGTGACCGTCGCCCCGTTCTGGAGGTTCAACGTCCTTCCGCCGGACAGCAGGATCGCGTGGTTGTGTCCGGCGCTGGTCGAGGTGTCCGCCAGCGTGCCGCCGTCGATGGTGATGCTGGACAGGTCGCGAACCGCGTCGCCGGCGGCGGCCAGGTTCACCGTGGCACCGGGGTTGATCGTCAGGCTGTTGCCGATCCGGATGGTCTGATTGGCGCTCAGGGCGAGCGTGCCGGCGTTCACCGTCGTGGCGCCCGTGTACGAGTTGGCGACGGCGAGTTCCAGGACGCCGTCGCCGGTCTTGATGATCCCGCCGGCGTTCCACAGCGGGGCCGACACCTGCAGGTCGACGGGGCCCGTGCCCGCGGCGACGTCGAAGGTGAGCGTATCCGAGTTGTGCAGATTGAATCCGCTGCTGCCGATGATCGAGTTCTGCGCCCCGCCGCCGGTGGCGACGGTGCTGCCGCCGTAGACCACGACGTTCATGCCGGAGGTGGTGTCGATGGTCCCGCCGCCGTTGGCGTCGAAGACGAAGCTCTTGCCGTCGAACCAGTACTGGTCGTGCCCGGTCTTGGAGATGCGGAGCGTCGAGCCGTTGTTGATGTTGATGTCCCCGCCCCGGTACGTGTAGGCCCCGCCGGAGGGGTTGTTCAGCACCAGCACCCCGCCGTTGATCGTGGTCTGGCCGGTGTAGGTGTTGTTGCCGTTGAGCGTCAGCGTGCTGGTGTTGCCCTTGACCAGGTCGCCCGTGCCGCTGATCACCCCGGACATCGTGTTGTCCACGGTGCTGTTGTAGTGGAACGTCCCGTTGTTGATCATCGCGTTCGGCCAGGACCCGCCCTCGAACGTGCCGTCGCCGCCGATCTCCACCGTGCCGTCGCCGATGGTCAGCCCCGTGCCTCCGCCGTTGGCGATGACCCGGACGGTCCCGGTGAACGTCTGCGTGCCGGTCCCCACCTTCGTGTAGTGCCCGTAGGAGATCCCGTCGTTGTGCGACAGTTCCCCGCCGAACGTGCCCGAGGCGTCGCCGACGCCGAAGGTGAAGGTCGAGTAGCCGGCCCCGCCGTAGCCGCTGCGGATCGTCCCCGTCCCGGTCAGCGCGCCGACGCGGACGTTCGCCTCCACGCCGTTGAACAGCGCCCCGCCGGCCACGTTCAGGTCGGAGGCGTTGGCGGTCCAGTTCTCGTTGGCGCTGCTGCCGCCGATGAAGGTGCCTTCCTGCACGTCGATCAGGGCCCCGCTGGCGAAGGCGAAGGTGGCGGCCGTGCCGCCCCAGCGGGCCGTGCCCGCGCCGGTCTTGAGGAGCGTGCCGTCGCCGCTGAAGGTCGTCGAGGCGTAGTCGCGAGTCCCGCTGGGCACGTTCAGTTCGATCACCGCGCCGTTCGCGACGACGTGCGAGGTGGAGCCGTACGTGCCCGTGTAGAGCAGCGTGCCCTCGTTGACGGTGGTCGAGCCGCTGTACGTGTTGGCGCCGGCCATCTCCAGGATGCCGTCTCCGGTCTTGACGATCCCGCCGGCGTTCCAGATGCGGGCGGTGACCTTGAGATCGCTGGCGTCGCTGCCGCGAGCGATGTCGAACACGTCGATCACGCCGCTGTTGATGTTCATGCCGCTGGAGCCGGTGATGAAGTTCTGGGCCCCGCCGGTGGTGCGGAAGGTGTTGGCGGACCAGGCGACGAAGTTCAGCCCCGAGGAGGTGTCCAGCGTGTTGCCGCCCGTCGAGCCGAAGGTGAAGGTCTTGCCCGACAGGTCGTAGCGGTCGCTGCTGCCGCTGCGGGTGAAGCGAAGCGTCGAGCCGTTATTGATGAACAGGTTTCCGCCGTTGTACGTGTAGGTCGAGCCCGAGGTGTTCTCGAAGACCAGCAGCCCCTCGTCCACCGTCGTGGCCCCGCCGTAGGAGACCTGGCCCGTCATCACCAGCGTGCCGGGTCCGGCCTTGGTCAGGCCCGACGAGCCGCTGACGGCCCCGCCGATGGTGAGCGTGCCGGCGGCCACGGTGACGGTGGGGGCGCCGCTCAGGCTCACCGCGCCCGTGCCCAGGCTCATGTCGCTGCTGCCGGCGAAGGTGAAGCTCCCGCCGATGTTCACGCCCCCGTTGTTGCTGAACGTCCCGGCCGCGCCGGAGGTGTTGTCCAGCGTCCCGCCGTTGAGGCTGAGCTTGCCGCTGCCGCGGGCGTTGAGGCTGGAGAAGGCCAGGGCGTTGGCGAAGTTGAGCGTGCCGCTGTTGAGCACATAGCCGCCCGTGCCCACCAGAGTGGTCTTGTCCGCGATGGGCTGAATATTCACCGTCGGGCCGTTCTGCGTGATGGCCTGCCCGCTGTTGTAGCCCAGGATGGTGTTGAAGTTGATCGTCCCCCCGCCGTTCAGCGCCAGAGCCGTGTTGTCGTAGTTCAACCCGCCGGCGTTCCAGGTCTGGGCCTGGGTCAGCGTCGAGCCAGCCGCCACCAGCCACGTCTGGCTGGCGCCGAGGTACTTGTTGGCCGTCCCGATCAGTGTGACGTCGGCACTGGCGGAGTTGATCTCCAGGCCTTCCCACGGGAACTGGCTGCCGTCCAAGTTGACGGTGAAGCTCGCCCCCGCGAAGTCGCCGGCGGAGGCGCCGAAGATCATCTTCGGCCCGTTGTTGGTCAGGCCCACCGGCGTGCCCGTCCCGTCGGCCTAGTAGTTCCAGTTGGCGGCGGTCGCGCTGTACGTGCCGCTGGGCGAGCCGAAGCCGGCATCGCTCCCGTTGACGTCGAAGTAGTACGTGGTGGCCGCCGTCAGCGGCAGGCAGGCCAGGGCCAGAAGCGACAGGGCGGCGACAGTGTGGCGAAATGATGCCATGATCATCTCCGTTCTCCTACGAGTCCTCTAGAACCTCGTCCATTAGCGAATTGAACGTCCGACAATCCGGGCCTGGGCCCGGTCTGCGGACGGTTTTGGCTTCACACCCTTATTGTAAGGGGACTTCTGACCTTTGTCCATACCCATTCAGGCTGACTCATCCCCACTTTGACGCCGCCTTCCTGGAAGCCGCCGCCCGGGCAGGCCGTACCTTCGGCAGGGCAGGTCGGCCCTTAAGGGAGGCAGGGCCGAAGGCCCGTAAGAAAGTAGCCCAGGCCGAAGCGCAGCGAAGGCCTGGGTGCCAGGCCCCCAACCCGCGGAGCCCCAACGGGGCGGCGTAAGCCGTGGAACACCGACACGGCAACGATGATCACGCGCGAACCGTTACACCGCCCTTGCAGGGCTCGGGCATCCCGCCGTCGCCACCCTGGCCTGCGCTGCGCTTCGGCCAGGGCTATCCTACGCCGGCCCGTTGGGCCTGTACGGCGGAGGGTATGA